>PVMK01127895.1_pt1 | contig 32963 bp, 35 predicted proteins | sample 1853481 | NCBI WGS metagenome assembly PVMK01 (sample SAMN08533507, study PRJNA380276) | Marine sediment metagenome, whole genome shotgun sequencing project.
AGAGGCGTTTAATATCGGCGGTGGTCCCGGTAACACCCTGTCGCTGCTCGAACTGCTGGATATTCTGAAAAACAGGCTAGGCGTGGAACCGAGGTTGACCTGGGATAGTTGGAGACCTGGTGACCAGCCCGTTTTCATTTGCGCCCTGGACAAGGCCCGGTCAAGGCTGGGCTGGCAGCCAGTCATTGGCGTAAACGAAGGCCTTGAAAAGCTTATCGATTGGGTATCGGCAAATCGTAGCCTGTTCGACTGGTTGTGAAGGCCTACAGGCCCTGGTAATGATCCATGAGGATTTGTGCCACTTCCGGCCTGGTAAATTCAGCTGGCGGAGCGATGCCCCGTGAAAGCATTTCCCTTACCCGGGTTCCGGATAACAGGACAAAATCGTCTATTTCGTGATCGGGGGCCTCACGCATCATTACCACCTTGTTGAGTTTCTTTGACCATGCAGTATGATCCGCCTCAAATATCTCAATCTCCAAGGCGCCGGCGGGAACTTCATCCCGGAATATATGCTGGGCATCGAATGCACCGTAAAAATCACCGACACCTGCATGATCACGGCCGATAATAAAATGGGTGGCTCCCATGTTCTGCCTGAATATGGCGTGTAACACGGCTTCCCTTGGGCCAGCATAGAGCATATCGAAGCCGTAGCCGGTTATCATCATCGTGTTTTTCGGGAAGTACAGATCCACCATTTTGCGTATCGCGGCGTCCCTCACATCGGCGGGGATATCACCGGGTTTGAGCTTGCCCAGCAGCATGTGGATGACACAACCGTCAGCGCCCACTCTTTCCATGGCGATTCGGCACAGTTCTTCATGGGCCAGGTGCATGGGATTGCGGGTCTGGAACGCAACGGTCCTGGTCCACCCGCTGGATTCTATGGCATCCCGTATCTGTACCGCTGTCCGGAACGTGCCGGAAAAATCCTGTTCAAAATAACTGAAGTTCAAGACCCGAATGGGACCGGATAACAGTGTCCGGCCCTGGGCGAGAAACTCGCTAACACCAGGATGGTCATTGTCTCGGGTGCGGTAGACGTGATCGCAAATTTCCAGCATTTCATCTTCGCTTACGGTTTCAACCGCTTCTAAATCCATGGTCGCTATTACCGGATGCCCCGCAACATTGGGATCCCTGAGCCCGACCGACTGCCCGACCCCGACAGGTCCCGGGTTTTCAACAAGGCACATCACCGGTGTAGGCCAGAACAGCCCGTCAATTGTACGCATGCTCGCTGCCACGGAATGAACATCAGCCTTGTTCATATACCCCCGCACAGGAGTAAAGTAGCCTGCGCCCAGCATTACAGCATTTGCCGCCCCGGCTGAACTCAATAAAACGGATGGCAGGGTAGCCGATCTTGCCAGTTCGGTTTCCCTCGCCTGATCGTCGGCGATGAAAAGCGGGATTAGATGATCTGCTCCATGAGGTTTTATCATTGCGGGTAATGTTATGCGCTTCGCCTTGTTTCGACTGCAGAGGATAACATTGCAAGGACAAGTTCCGTCCTGGAAATGTCTATGCATGCATCGGTAATACTTTGCCCATAGATCAGGGCTTTCCCATCGACCACGTCCTGCCTGCCTGCTACGAGGTGGCTTTCAATCATGGCGCCCATGATCCGACTGTCACCGCCAGCAATCTGTGCACAGACATTTTCAGCGACAAGCGCCTGGTTATCGGGAATTTTTCGACTATTGGCATGGCTGAAGTCGATCATCACCTGGGGGGTAAGGCCTGCCGCCGCAAGTTTCTCGCAGGCTTCATTCACGTTTTCGGCGTCATAGTTTGGCTCTTTTCCGCCGCGCAGGATGATGTGGCAGTCGGGATTCCCGGCGGTAGTGAAAATAGCCGAATGTCCGGCCTTGGTAAGGGGAAGAAAATGGAGCGGCCGGGCCGCCGCACGTATCCCGTCAACCGCTATATCGAGATTTCCGTTAGTTCCATTTTTCAACCCTACAGGACAAGAAAGGCCTGAACTCAGTTCCCTGTGAACCTGGCTTTCCGTGGTGCGCGCCCCTATGGCGCCCCAGGATATAAGGTCTGCAACATATTGCGGCGTTATGATGTCCAGGTATTCCGTTCCTGCCGGCATGCCCATATTGTTGAGGTCAAGGAGCAGTTTTCGTGCCAGGCGCAATCCCTTGTTAATGTCGAATGTATCGTTGAGATCGGGATCATTAATGAGCCCCTTCCAGCCAACAGTGGTTCGCGGTTTTTCGAAATATACCCGCATTACGATGAGCAGGTTGTCCCGGTACTTTTGTTTAAACTGCAGGAGACGGTTGGCATACTCAAGTGCCGCTTCGGTGTCATGGATTGAGCAGGGCCCGGTTATTACCAGCAACCGGCAATCACTGCCTGCAAGGATATTATGGATGGCCGCCCGGGTTTGCAGCGTGGTCTCTGCCGCAATTTCTGTACCCGGTATTTCTTCAGTAATTTCACTCGGATTAATTACGTGTTTAATGCTGGCAATGCGAAGATCGTCTGTGTTGCTCATGTTTCATGTATGCACGACTGTTGCCGTGTCTGGTTTGATCTGGCGGGGAATTCCCGGAAAGGGCGGATTGTACTTTTATCCGCATTGCATGTTAAGCGATTACATTAGATATTGGTCGTATTATGGTGTTAATTTGTGGCTAAATCGTTGTTTAAGGAAGGTTTTGACGGGAAACATCTAAACGACTATAATCCGCCGGCTTTTCCAATGAGGCGTAGGCATCTGTTTACACCCTGTTTGTACAATACACTCAGAATAACGCTTCCAGGGTAACGAAACAGTCGTTCGCAGCCACAACAGCACCTGAATCCGCCAGCAAACGGATTCTGACGGGCCTTCCGGATTCTGTATTTGAATTACCAATTATCATGTTGTCCCTGGTAGCAGGGATTGAGAGGACAAAATGGCTGTACAAAAAAATCGTAAAACCCCATCGAAAAGGGGAATGCGTCGGTCTCATGACGGGCTCAGCAAATCAACTTTATCGATCGACCCGGTTACCGGTGAACTGCATAGACGTCATCATATTACTGCCGACGGTTATTACCGCGGTAAAAAAGTAGTCGATAGCAGTAGCGAAGAATAGTACTCCGGGTTCTGGTATTTCTGGTGTCGGAGTTAATTCTCTGGCACCATTGTAAATCATGACAACACTAGCGATAGATGCCATGGGCGGGGACCATGGGCTGGATACCACTGTTCCTGCATCCATCGAAGTGCTTCGCGCCCATCCGGAAGTAAACCTAATCCTGGTGGGCGATCAAAGCCAGATATCCAGCAGGGTATCCCGCCATGGTACAGATATCAGCAGGCGCCTGACTGTCCATCCTGCATCCCAAGTGGTTGCCATGGATGAAAACCCGGCATTTGCGTTGCGCAAAATGAAGGATTCTTCCATGCGCGTGGCCATCAACCTGGTAAAAGAGGGGGTTGCCGATGCCTGTGTCAGCTCCGGGAATACCGGGGCCTTGATGGCGACAGCACGATTCGTGCTGCGTACATTGCACGGAATTGACCGTCCCGCTATCTGTGCGGCGTTGCCGCGGTCATCGGGATACACATACGTACTCGATCTGGGAGCCAATGTAGATACACCCCCCGAAATTCTGTTGCAATTCGGTGTCATGGGATCACAACTAATTGAATGTCTTGAAGAAAGGAAAAACCCGTCTGTGGGCCTGCTCAATATCGGGGTGGAGGAAATCAAGGGGAATAACTCCATCAAGGCCACGGCAGAGCTGTTTAAATCGAGCAAACTGAACTATGTCGGATTTGTCGAAGCGGATGAAATATACCTGGGAAATACCGACCTGATTGTTTGTGACGGGGTACTGGGAAATGTTGCGCTCAAGGCCTCCGAGGGAGTTGCACAGATGATAATGGCTGTCATGAAGGAAGAGTTCAGCCGCAATATTTTGACTAAAAGCTCGGCCCTGCTTGCAAAGCCGGTGTTGACGGCTATCAAGCACAGGCTGGACCATCGCCGATACAACGGCGCCAGCTTGCTTGGGTTGCAGGGGACAGTGGTAAAATCCCATGGAGGAGCTGACCAGGTCGGGTTCAGGCATGCCATTGAAGTCGCCGTCGAAGAAGCCGCGAGGGGCCTGGTACAAAAGATCCAGAATGAACTCACTGAAAACAGTAGCCCTCCTGAGCAGCCAGGCCTGTAACAATTCAAGGAAACAATGAACTATTCCCGGATAACTGGTACCGGCAGCTATTTGCCTGAAAATATTGTCACCAACGCTGACCTGAAAAAAATGGTCAATACCAACGATGAATGGATTCGCTCCCGCTCGGGCATTGAGGAAAGACGAATTGCGGCGGACGATGAGTTTACCTGCGACCTCGCTGAAAAAGCAGCTCTGAGGGCTATCCAGTCAGCGCAAATCAAGGCCGGGGATATCGATCTCATCATTGTGGCTACTACTACGCCGGACCTGGTTTTCCCCAGTACTGCATGCCTGCTGCAGCAACGTCTCGGTATAGAAGGGCCACCCGCATTTGATGTCCAGGCAGTATGCGCGGGATTCCTGTTTGCTATCGATATTGCCGACAAATTTATCAGGACAGGCAGTTCAAAATGTGCGCTGGTAGTGGGTGCTGAGACATTTTCAAGAATTATTGACTGGACCGACCGTCGTACCTGTGTGCTATTTGGTGATGGCGCCGGAGCGGTAATTCTTCAGGCCAGCAAAGAACCTGGAATTCTTTCAACCCATCTTCATAGCGACGGCAAATACCAGGACTTGTTGTGTGTCCCGGTCGGGGTGTCACGAAACTTTGACAAGATAAAATCGGGTGCAGCATTTACTACCATGAAGGGCGGCGAAGTGTTCCGTTGGGCAGTAACTGCAATGAGTGATATTGTAGATGAGACATTGAACGCTAACAACATGAGCAGGGACGACATTGACTGGTTAATTCCGCATCAGGCCAATATTCGAATAATTAATGCAGTGGGCAGGCGGGCGAAAATTCCACCAGAAAAAGTTATCGTCACGGTGCAGAAACATGGCAATACCTCTGCGGCATCGGTTCCTCTTGCACTCGATGAGGCAATACGTGATGGCAGGATAAAGCCGGGGCAGAATGTACTTATAGAAGGATTTGGCGGCGGTTTTACCTGGGGATCGGCTATGATAAGGTTTTAGGAGATTTAAGATTAAAACATGAACGATCAATTTGAGTCCAAAATCATCTAATTCTGTGTTGCCCAGAAAGAAAAAGGCGGTCTTCGCAATAGCCCGGCTATCAGGTGCCCGCATTTATAACCATGAGTCGCCATGAACCATGAGGCGCCACGAACCTGGTCATTTTACATCTCAGACTGGTTCACCCGGTATTATTAACCTATTTATGACTTGATACCAATGACAGATTTACTACAGGGCCAGGTTTGTCTGGTTACAGGGGCAACCCGGGGAATTGGCAGGGCGATTGCAATGATCTTTGCACGTGAGGGCGGGGTCGTTTACGGTACTGCCACCAGCGAATCCGGTGCAAGTGCTATACAAACCGGGTTCGAAGAAGCCGGTTTGCCTGGATTTGGCCGTGTTCTGGATGTGAGCGACGGTGACCAGGTTAAGGAACTTGTTGCCGCCATTGGCGCAGATTCCGGAGCCCCCCTTGTTGTGGTGAACAATGCAGGGATTACCCGGGATAACCTCCTGTTGCGTATGAAGGATGTTGAATGGGATGAGATTATGGCCACTAACCTGAAATCAGTATTCAGCGTCAGCAAAGCGGTGTTGAGAGGAATGACCAAAGCGAGGTTCGGTCGCATTGTAAATATTGCTTCAGTGGTGGGCGCTACCGGAAATGCCGGGCAGTCCAACTACGCCGCTGCCAAAGCCGGCATGGTAGGCTTCTCGAAGTCCCTGGCCCAGGAGATTGCATCCCGGGGTATAACCGTAAATTCCATCGCGCCCGGGTTTATTGAAACCGATATGACTGCATCTCTGAGCGAAGATCAACGCGCGGCTATTATGAAAATCATTCCCATGAGTCGCTTTGGATCGCCGGAAAACATCGCTGCAGCCGCGCTGTTCCTGGCATCTGACATGGGCAGCTACATTACAGGCGAGACGATTCATGTGAATGGTGGAATGTATATGTCATAAAAATCGTTTACCAGTAAATCAGTTTATTATTATGTTTCAATTAGATATGGGAAAAACCTAAAATTAGTATTTCGATTTGTCAGGAAAATACCATTGAAAATATCGTCAATAAGGATTGGACTTGTTATGACCTATTGTTTAATATCCGTTCGTCCAAATTTTCAAACATCCCCAGGTTCGGTTACTATCAGACATGGTTTCTGTTGCCGTAGCTGGCAGGGTTTAAAGTTAATTTTCTCATTTTTTTGTGGAGGCTAAATCTCGATGAGTACAATCGAAGAACGCGTAAAAAAAGTTGTTGTTGAGCAACTTGGTGTAAGTGAAGATCAGGTAACCCCGGAAGCATCTTTTGTGGATGATCTTGGCGCCGACTCCCTGGATACAGTAGAGTTGGTTATGGCTTTGGAGGAGGAGTTCGACGCAGAAATTCCCGATGACAAGGCGGAAAGCATTACCAAGGTGCAGGACGCAGTTAACTATATCAAGGCCACCACCGCCGACGCATAATGCGCTTGTCAATGGCTGATTGTTAGTGAATGGTCCAGCTGCAATGGCTGGATTGAAAGCCGGATTCTTCGTACCGCTGATTTTTCCCTAACCGTTACCTCGGTGCAGGTGGCGGTTTTCTCGTTTTAGTAACACCCGGTAGCGTATGTATCGTGATGTCGGGGGCCGTTGATCGAAATTAGCGGCCGGGTTCTGTTCTTGTATAATAAGCGGTAATGACCAACTCCTGACAGATTATGAAAGACAGACGTGTAGTTATCACCGGAATGGGGGCCATCACACCCACTGGCATCGGATTGCAGTCATCCTGGAAGGCGATGCTGGATGGCAAAAACGGGATTGGGCCTGTTGCCCGGTTTGACGCTTCGGCCTATCCCTGCAGCTTTGCCGGAGAAGTAAAGGACTTTAACCCGGGAGACTATTTTCCGGAGAAAGATGCAAGAAAAATGGATCGGTTTATGCAGTTGGGAATGGCTTGTGGTATCCAGGCATTCCTCGATTCCGGTATCGAGGTAACAGAGGGTAACGCTGACCGGATCGGTGTGTATATCGGCTCCGGCATTGGCGGGATCAATACCATTGAATCTACAACTGCCCTTTACCACGAAAGGGGTATACGCAGGATTTCACCATTTTACATTCCCATGACCATCACCAATATGATTTCGGGAAACCTGTCCATTCTGTACGGGTTGAAAGGCCCGAATCTGTCCATGGTCACTGCCTGCAGCACCGGTACTCATGCGATCGGTGAAGCTTCCAGGCTGGTAGAATATGGCGATGCGGACGTGATGGTTGCAGGCGGTGCAGAAGCACCAATCTCCCCGACTGCGCTGGCCGGTTTTTCTGCTGCCCGTGCCTTGAGCAGGCGCAATGATGATCCTGCCACAGCCAGTCGCCCCTGGGATACCGGCAGGGACGGTTTCGTTATGGGGGAGGGCGCCGGGATTGTGGTGCTGGAAGAATACCAGCACGCCAGGGCCAGGGGGGCCAGAATTTATGCTGAGCTGGCTGGATTTGGGATGAGCGGTGATGCCTATCACATGACCAGCCCGGCTCCGGGAGGAGAGGGCGCTTCCAGGTGTATGGATAATGCGATGAGAAACGGTGGAATTAATCCTGAGCAGGTTCAGTATCTTAATGCCCATGGAACCTCCACCCCCCTCGGGGATGTGGCCGAAACCATGGCGGTAAAGTTGAGTTACGGAGATCATGCCCGAAAGTTGAAGATCAGCTCCAACAAATCCATGATTGGACATCTTCTGGGTGCGGCCGGGGGTATTGAAGCAGTCATGACCGCCATGTCAATCTACGAGCAGGTAGTCCCGCCTACTATAAATCTGGTTGACCAGGACCCGGAGTGTGATCTTGATTATGTTCCTGGAGAAGCTCAGCAATATGCTATCGACGTAGCCTTAAGTAATTCTTTCGGTTTTGGTGGCACCAATGGCACACTGGTTTTCCGGAAGATTTAGACAACGGATCGGGCCAGGTTGATGAACGGTGTCAGGTACCTTGCATGAAGCGTTCGACAATCCGCGCCCTTGTTTTATTCGTCGTGATCAGCGCGGCAACCCTGTCGGTTTTTGCCTGGTACTATCAATCAGCGCTGTCGAGGCCGCTGGAATTTGGCCAGCAAAACTTCCTGGTTGAAAGGGGTGACACGCTATCGTCCATAGCCAACAGGCTGGTTGAGCTCGAAATAATTGAAGACTCTTTCTTTGTTCGGGTATATGCAAGGCTTAACCGGACCGGCAGTCATATCGAGGCGGGTGAGTACCGCTTCCCTGACAGCATCTCTGTTAGTGAGTTTGTTAAAAGCATGGAGTCCGGCAAATACCAGGTCGGAATCAAGCTGACCATTGTTGAGGGATGGACTTTTCGCCAAATGCGTGAAGCCATCAACAAGGCTCCGAAGCTTGAAAAAATCACATCAGGCTGGAGCGATCACCAGGTCATGGAGGAACTGGGGTACCCGGACCTGCACCCTGAAGGGCAGTTTTACCCCGACACATACCTGTACCGGCTCGGCGACAACGACATGACGATTTTCCGCAAGGCCTTTGATCTCATGCAGGAGCAGGTGGACCGGGCATGGGAGAACAGGTTGCCGGAAATTGAAATTGAAAATCGATACCAGGCATTAATCCTGGCCTCAATTGTAGAAAAAGAGAGTCAGGCATGGGAAGAGCAGCCGGAAATTTCCGGGGTATTCAATAACCGTTTACGCCTCGGCATGAGGCTGCAGACGGACCCCACGGTAATTTACGGAATTGGCGATGAATACGAAGGTAATATCACCCGAAAACACCTGAAGAAGGATACCCCGTACAACACCTATACCCGCTATGGGTTACCGCCTACCCCCATTGCATTGCCGGGCGAAAGGGCCATTCTTGCCGCGGTCCAGCCTATTGAAACAGAATCACTTTACTTTGTCGCCAGGGGTGAGGGAAGGCACAAGTTTTCCCGGACCCTGGAAGAGCACAATGCCGCGGTAAGGAAGTATATCCTTAACCGAAAAAATGATGACTAAAGGAATATTTATTACGGTAGAAGGGCCGGATGGGGCTGGAAAGTCTACCCACCTCGGGCACCTGGAAGACAAACTGGCCAGTGCCGGTTTCGATGTTGTCGTGACCCGTGAACCCGGCGGCACCGGATTGGGAGAAAAATTAAGGAAATTACTGCTGCAGGGATCGGCTGTGGAAATCAGTGACAATTCGGAGTTGCTGTTAATGTTCGCAGCACGAATGCAGCACATTGAAGAAGTGATCCGTCCTGCACTAATTGACAGGAAATGTGTTTTGTGTGACCGATTCACCGATGCGACATTTGCCTACCAGGGAGGCGGCAGAGGTATTGACGCCGCGCGAATCGAAGATTTACAGAACTGGGTTCAGCAAGGTCTGGATCCCGACCTGACATTCCTGCTCGATGTGCCCGTGCCAATCGGGGCTGAGCCGGGTACGATCCAGGGGCGCTGGTAATGACCGCTTTGAACAGCAGGCGCTCGAGTTCAAGGAAGCTGTACGGCAATCCTACCTGGATCGTGCAGCCCGCTACCCGCAAAGGATACGCGTGATTGACGCCAGTCAATCAATTGCCGAGGTGCAATCCCGACTGGATCAGGAACTTTCGCGTTTCCTGGAACAGAACCGGAATCCGGTGTGATACTTCCCTGGCATCAAAAGGACTGGGAGCGAATCGCAGGCGCCATCGACACTATTCACCACGGAATTCTGCTACAGGGATTTCCAGGCACCGGCTTGAGAGAGTTTTCCATCGCTTTGTGCCGGATCCTGCTGTGTGAAAGCCCGCATAACCATAGCGGAAAATGGTGTGACGAGTGCCAGAGCTGCAGGCTTTTCAGCGCAGGTACCCATCCGGATTTTCACCTGCTTTGCAGTGAACGAGAGTCGGTTGAAAGCAGGCTGGAATTAATTACTGCGTACAGTAACCGATACCAGGATGCCAGGGAGCGGGACCGGAAAACCAGGCCGGGAAGAGTGATTCCTGTTGATCAGGTGAGGGCGCTTGGTAGTCGCCTGTCTACCCATTCCCATATCGCTTCGAGGCGAATTGTTTTGATTATACCGGCAGACAGGATGAACCTGAATGCGGCCAATGCCCTGTTGAAATTACTCGAAGAACCCCCGTCTGGCACAGTATTTATTCTAGCGACCGCCCACTGGTCAAGATTACCGGCTACTGTTGTCAGTCGCTGCGTTTCTGTCAGGCTGGGGATGCCGACCTGGCAGGAATCCATAGACTGGTTGGGACACTCACTGCCGGAAATCGAGCGCGAACAGGCCCTGAGAATGGCGAATGGGGCTCCACTGACGGCGAAATACCTGTATGAATCCAAAATTCTCGAATCCCGTACAACTGTATTACAGGGACTACAGCAAATCGTTTCCGGACGGCTTGCGCCACTGCAGCTTACCCAGCAGGTAATGAAGCTCGAGTTTGAGGACTTTCTCGTTTGGATTCAGCAGTTTACTGTTGAGTCAATCAGGTGGAAGGAAACCAATGATGCGCCGTTCTGGGAGAATTCCAGTAGCATGGACCCCCTGAGAATTTCAACTGAAAGGCTATTCGGGCTTTATGATAGAATTAACTTTTATCGACGAATATCGAGGGGGAATCTGAATGAGCAGCTTGCAATTGAAGATATTCTACTGTCACTTCAACGGGTCGCTGTATAGATTCGCTAATCGTGGAAATTCATGAATTTGGTTGTCAAACATGACTGAAAGCAAAAAAGACGGAAATTCGGCTGGGGGGCGCTCTGCCAGTAAGGTGGCAGCAGGTAAGTCGTCAAACGGCGCAAGACAGGCCAATGCGAAAGGAAATGGCAACAGCAGGCCCTCCGTCGTCCCCCTCAATTATCCTGACAAGGACACCCTGCAACGGGCATACATGTCATTTGTAAAGGGAGGAGGACTTTTCATGCCCACCAATGTCTCATACGAGATGAACGAAGAGATTTTTTTACTGGTTTCCCTGCCGGGCAGTAAAAAGGCCTTGCCGGTCCCGGGAACCGTAGTGTGGCAGTCGCCGTCGAGTTCTGCAGATGGGAGAAGGCCCGGTGTTGGTATTGAGTTCAAGGGCAGGGAAGGAAATTCCCTGAGAAATACCATCGAAGTAATTCTTGGTGCCCGTGTGAGCGGGCCGGATCCAACCTATACCATGTAGACTCGCCAATTCAGGTTGGCTGGCAATCAGGAATGCCTGGTCGCAATCTGAATTTATTTTCCAATCTACACAATGCAACTGGTTGATTCACACTGCCATATCAACTTTGATCCTTTAGACGAGGATACCCAGGGTTTGCTGGAAAGAGCCCAGGCTAACGGGGTGGACTATTTGTTGTGTGTGTCGGTTAACCTGGAAGATTATCCGCAAATTGAGAGTCTCGCATCCAGGTACCAAAACATTTTTTCATCAGTAGGAGTGCATCCAAACACCACGGATTGCCATGAGCCGGATAGCGATGAACTGGTTAGCCTGGCGGAAAATCCCGATGTGGTAGCAATAGGTGAGACCGGGCTCGACTATTTTCGCAGTGATGGAGAACTGGACTGGCAGAGAAGTCGCTTTGAACGCCATATCGACGCCGCAAAGACCTGTAATAAACCCCTTATTATTCACACCCGGGACGCTGCCGTAGATACCATGGATATGCTTGAGTCCCTGGACGCAGCATCGTGCGGCGGGGTAATGCACTGCTTCTCTGAAAGCTGGGAAACGGCAAAACGTGCGCTCGACATTGGTTTTTATATTTCCTTTTCCGGCATTGTGACATTTAAAAATGCCGAGCCCTTGAGACAGGTGGCAGCCAGGGTCCCGGCAGACCGGATTCTGGTGGAAACCGACGCCCCTTACCTCGCTCCGGTACCGTTTCGTGGAAAAACCAATGAGCCGTCACTGGTATATCATACTGCGGAAAAGCTGGCACAACTCCGCAGTACATCACTTGACAACTTTGCCGAACAGACTACCAGTAATTTCTTTAACCTGTTTGCTGGTGCTGTAAGGGAACCTTTGAATAAAACATGAACCATCAAATTCCGTGTTGCCCAGAAAGATAAAGGCGGGCTTCGCAATAGCCCTGCTATTACGTGCCGGCTTGTATAAACATGGGCCGCCTTGATCTTGATTATTTTCATTCTCAACTTGATTCGCCCAGTTTAAATCAGAGGTTCCCTAAATTTTCTCGCCAATTTCCACGGTATACAGTAGTCTTTCCAGGTCTTCAGCCTCTCTATCGAGAAATATACAGTGAACTTTGCATGTCATTCCTTACTCAAACCGGATAGCAATAACTATGCCAAAAAAGTGTCGCAGAATGCCCATAACAGGGTTGTCGATTGCTTGATAATGGTTAAAATATCCCTATTTAAGTGGGACAGTTTGCAGTGCATTCAAACGATTCTGGCAAAACCGGTAATAAGAACAGAAGACAGGCACTAAATTAGCATTTCCAACGGGCAGCATTTTCAACGGGATAAATTGACATGAACGAATATAGCCAGGATTTAAACAACGACGACATGAACGTAACAGAGTCGGCAAAAAGTAAAATCGCTTCACTCATTAGTGATACCAATGGTGAGGCTTGCGCAGTAAGGATCTACGTATCCGGTGGTGGATGCTCGGGAATGAACTATGGAATGACTTTTGCCGAAAAATCCGAATCAGGAGATAGCACCATGGATGGCGAGGACGGATTCAAAATTGTCGTTGATCCCTTTGCCCTGAGTTTCCTTGGCGGCGCTGAAGTGGACTATGTCGATGACGGGGCTAGTGCCTCTTTTGTCTTTAACAACGTGTTTCAGGCGGTAGGGGGCAGTGGTGCCTGCGGCGGTTGTGGTGGCGGCGCATTTTAACCGTTTTAACAGGGGTTCATATCGATAAATGACAGATTCAGGTCCAAATTCTGTTGTCCCCGGGCAACAAATTAACCCTCGGTTTTCTTCCCAGGATGAGCCGGTCAAGGGTCCGCCCGATAGTCCGTCTGATGGCGCCCCTGACGGCTCCAATGCGGGCACAGGCCTGGTTGCTGAAAAATCAAAGGTCAAACCAAAACGCCCGCCCCTGTATAAAGTGTTGCTTCTGAATGATGATTACACTCCCATGGAGTTTGTGGTGATGTTGCTGATGCGATATTTCCGTATGAACCAGGAGCAGGCAGAAAGAATTATGATTCATGTACATACCAAGGGAGTCGGAGTGTGCGGGGTCTACTCCAGGGAAATCGCAGAAACAAAGGTCAGGCTGGTGCTGGATTACGCAAATGAAAATCAGCATCCCCTGCAATGCACCCTGGAACAGGACTAGGAACCCATGCTGTCTGAGCAACTCGAAATCGCACTGGGAAACGCCGTTACCCTGGCCCGCAAGGAACGCCATGAGATTATCACCGTGGAACACCTGCTGTTTTCACTGCTGGATGACAAGGAAACCCGCCATACCCTGATTTCATGCGGCGGGGATATCGAAAAACTGAAATCTTCATTGTCCGAGTTTCTCGATACGGAAGTGCCGCTATTGTCCGAAGACGAGGAACCGCAACCCGGCCTTGGCTTCCAGAGGGTATTGCAACGCGCAATAATGCATGTGCAGAGTTCTGGCAACAAGGAAGTAAAGGGAAACAATGTTCTGGTCGCAGTATTCAGTGAGAAGGAGTCATTTGCAGTTTACTTCCTGAGCCAGCAGGAAATCACACGCTTTGATGTGGTGAATTACATTTCCCATGGGATTGCAAAGATTCCTGAAGGTGACAGGCTTCCCGCGCCTGAGGAAGAAGACTACGATGGAGATACTCCCGAAGGGGATTCTGAAGGGCCGCTGGAAGCTTACACTATCAACCTTAACCAACAGGCTGCAGATGGGAAAATCGATCCATTGATAGGACGGCAAAAGGAAATTGAGCGAACCATCCAGATTTTGTGCCGACGTCGTAAAAATAATCCGCTCTTTGTCGGTGAAGCCGGGGTAGGTAAAACAGCTATCGCTGAAGGCCTGGCGAGGAAAATAGTTTTCGAGGAAGTCCCGTCAATTCTGTCACAAAGCACTATTTACAGCCTTGACATGGGGTCCCTGCTGGCCGGGGCCAAGTATCGGGGCGATTTTGAGCAACGTCTGAAGAGTGTATTGAAGGCCCTGTACAATGAACCCGGCTCAATATTATTTATAGACGAAATTCACACCATTATTGGTGCGGGAGCGGTATCGGGAGGGACACTGGATGCATCAAACCTGCTCAAGCCAATGCTTGCTTCTGGAGAATTAAAATGCATAGGATCAACAACATACAAGGAATATAGAGGGATATTCGAGAAAGACCGTGCACTTTCTCGACGATTCCAGAAAATCGATATCGTCGAGCCCACTGTAGACGAAGCTGTGGAAATCCTGCGCGGGCTTAAGAGTCGATTTGAGCAGCATCATGACGTCAGGTACACCAACCAGGCACTGCGATCTGCCGTTGAATTGTCGGCGAGGTATCTCTCAGACCGCCAGCTGCCTGACACGGCGATTGATGTTATCGACGAAGCAGGCGCAAAAACCAGGCTCAAGGACACCAAATCCCGCAAAAAAACTATTGGTGTTAAGAAATTGAAGCGATGATTGCGGATATCGCACGGATACCGCCCAAGCATATTTCGGCATCTGATCTGAGCTCCCTGAAAAACCTGGAGCGGGATCTGAAATTGGTGGTATTCGGGCAGGATGAGGCAATTGCTGCCCTGTCATCATCGATAAAGATGGCCCGCGCCGGTATGGGCAATATCGAAAAGCCTATCGCATCATTCCTTTTTTCGGGTCCAACTGGTGTCGGTAAAACCGAAGTCACCAGGCAGCTTGCCAACACCCTCGGGATTGAATTTATCCGCTTTGATATGTCGGAGTATATGGAACGTCATACCGTTTCACGACTGATTGGAGCGCCTCCTGGCTATGTTGGTTTTTGACCAGGGGGGACTTCTGACCGATTCAATCAACAAGCATCCCCATGCTGTACTCCTGTTTGACGAAATTGAGAAAGCCCATCCCGATGTGTATAATATTCTGTTGCAGGTTATGGATTACGGCAGCCTGACTGATAACAACGGCAGAAAATCAGATTTTCGCAATGTTATCCTGGTCATGACAACCAACGCAGGGTCGGAGCAATCGGCACGTGAAACCATTGGGTTCGTGACCCAGGATCACAGTGCTGATGACACGGAGGCCATCAGGAAATTCTTTACACCTGAATTCCGCAATCGGCTCGATAAGATCATACGGTTTAACGGGCTGGACAATAAAACCATAATTCATGTGGTCAGGAAATTCCTGCTGGAGCTGGAGCAACAGTTGGCGGAAAAACACGTTACCATCGAAGTCAAGGACAGCGCTGTTGCGTGGCTCGCCGACAAGGGTTATGACCCGTCTATGGGTGCCAGGCCGATGGAGAGGGTCATACAGCAGGAAATTAAACAGGCATTGACCGAAGAGCTGTTGTTTGGAAAGCTGGTGAAAGGCGGCCAGGTGGTGGTCAAATTGTCGAAAAACAAACTCAAATTCGATATCACCAGCAGCTAGCCGGCCAGCATGATGCTGGGAGATTAGCGAAGCAGATAGCGAACCAGCCAAAACAGGATGTCTGCCAGGATGGCAGGCAGGGTTTCTTCCTCGTTAAAACCGGGAATCTGGATGATCAATTTTCTCATGCCGGAATACACCGCTGTATCGGGAGTGGGTTCCTGATTCCCATATAAATTTCGTCATTCCGGTTTGACCCGAACACGGGTATGCAAGGAGTTTCCTGCGCTGATGAGATCAGGTGCTGATTCCTATTCGTACCATCCTTCGGTAGAGTGCCGCAGGCCGACAAATTGAGTCATGTCATGGCCGCACCAAACCTGTGCGGAGAGACGCTCAGCGCGGCTCCGGATTTCCTCCACTGTGCGTGCCGCCCCGGTTGCTGATACGCTGTATCCCTGGGGACGGGCCGGGGGACCATAATTCTCCATTGTAAACACAGCATCGGATGCCAGGATTACATGGCCGGTTTCATCCAGTGACAGGTCGAGCCCGAGCATCCCTGTCGCATGACCCTTACCCCAATTAAGCAGTGTGACATGCTCAGTGAGAGACAGTTCTTTTTCGTGATTCTCTATAAAACGCCAGTTCATATCCCGATTTACCCATTGCTCGGCGTCCTTCCATGCATAGGAGCTGTCGGTATCTTTTCGTTTATGAGACTCCAGAGTGACGTTATATTCATTTCTATGGACAATAACCTGGGATTTTTGAAAGTACTCCACACAACCAGCATGATCGGAATGCATGTGGGAAAGAACTACATACTTGATATCGTCGGGGCCAAGGCCCATTTGCTCCAGCCGGTTGGGTAAGTGACAGGCCTCTCCGTCGGGTCCGGCTGACCAGGGAAACTGTGATTGAAAGGATTCAGACCACCGCCCCTGGGGTTTCATGGCATCAGGGTTGCAACCAGTATCATAAAGAATGCGCCCTTCTGGCCCTTCAACAAGGTAAGCGGAAATCGGAAATTCCACAATTTTCTCATTCAACGGGTCATTTTCGGCAAGATCACCGAAAAAACTCGAGCATGTCATGTGCATTCTGCCAAGATCCAGAATGAAGAGTTTGTTGCGAATGATTGACCCCATTTGAGTAGTCCTCGATAGATGCTGGAGATGTAATATAGTGAACCTGGTGCGGCAACCCTACCATTCGGCCCGGTTCCGCCAGCGATGCCACGCCAGTTGCGCACGAACCCCAAAACCGAGGAAGGGTTCAGGCGGGAGGCGCCTGGGACCGGAAACCGCCTGGACATCGCTGATCAGGCCTGACTCGGAGCCCAGGGCGTACTCGGCCAGCAACTTGCCCGAGATGGTGCCCCGGGGCACGCCGACCCCGCAATAACCCAGGGAAGCAAAAATTCCCTGCTCTATCCGCCCAAAGTACGACGCCCAGTTTCGGGTCATACAGAACACGCCAGCCCAGGTGTGTTCAAGTTCAAGTTTATGAAGCATGGGAAAGCGCTTTAACAGTCCCTTCCTATGCCATACCTGCAATGTTTTATACCTGCTCTGGTCCAGCTGAAAGTCACTCGAATAGAATGTACCATGGCGCATCAGGATACGGTTTGATAGCGTACGCCGCACCGTGGCATACCCGGTAATACCCCAGTCCGGGGCACCACCCATGGCCTGTTGCTCCTGGTCGGTGAGCGTTCTGGACAGGCTTGCGCATTCAATCAACGGAAACACATCACGCTTTAGATAATCGAGCCTGGTGATGAACGCATTGGTGGTAAGCAGCACATTGGCGGCGCTGATGGTGCCCTCGGCGCATTCGACCTCGACCGTTGAACCCGGCTCGACCCGATGAACCGGCGATTCCTCGCAAACCTCTACATTGCCCGGCAGTGATTCCCCGAGCCCACGGCACATTGCCGCCGGGTTCACCAGTACGGTGCGTGGAGTCAGGACTGCAGCCTGGTAATGGCGGGTTCCCACTACATCAGCCAGGGCATCGCCCTCAAGCCATTGGTACTCCTCATCACTGGCTTTCAGTGTGCGCACGGTGGCGTGGAGATTCCTGAGCCGCTTTTTCTCAACCACCGCAGTCAGGTGCCCCCTTGGTGACCACTCGCAATGGATATTGTGCTTGTGCACCTGTTCTTCAAGTTCCGCGAGCCCGGCGATTACCAAGCGTGAGATGCGTCGGTTGTCATCGATGCCCAATTGCTCGGTGAGATGGGGGGTGTCGATGATGAAACCCGAGTTGCGCCCCGAGGCGCCATATCCGACCCGGTACTCATCGAGCAGGATGATACGTGACTCGGGGGCCAGTTCAGCCAGCCGGCGGGCGGCAGCCAGGCCGGTGACACCAGCGCCAACCACGACCCAGTCGGCGACCTGGTGTCCCTTCAGGCGCCTGGCCGGGCCGGCTTCAGGCAGAATGGCATACCACCCGGACGCCTGATTCATGTCGGTATGGAGCGGATTGTGGTCAGGCATTGGTTGTTGGTTCTAGCGGGCTGCTAACAAAGGATTACTCACATCTCGAAGGGTATGTATCGCAAACCCCTCGACACGTTTCGCGGTGCGACCGCGACATAGCGGGCAATGTTAATCATACTGGAGTTGTGGATTCCGGAATCGCCGCCCATGCCATATTCTGCATCATAGCCGTAAAGATGGCCATCGTCGTCCTCGCTGCCTACACCTCCCTTGTTGCCAGCCAGCACCGGCACCCGGGTCTGGGGCTGGTCCGGATTGATATTGTTAAATGGGTGCCAGCTACCCATCACCGCCGTGTTGTGACGATCTCGTGCCCTGTTGAGATACGCGGCCAAAGGTTCGATTCCGCCGGCGCGAACAATCATGAACGGATCTTCCCGGAAGTTATCGAAAGGGCGGTAACCGCTTATGGAATTTTTCGCAGTTTCGAAATCCGTAACCACGGCATAGCGTCGCGGCAGGTTTGCGACACCTCCCTTGAACTCGTCGAACGAGAAAATCGGAAATACGGTGCCGTCAGGTAAATTGCCGTTGAGCATATTGCGGATTTCCTGTTCGGTGATCTTGCCTGCAAACAGCCCTGTAAATCCTGCCTTGCAATAACGGGACACATTGGAATGGTACAACATCCTGAATCGCTCTGGTGTTGCAAAATTTCCACCACCATGGACTGTCACCACGACATGGTTTCCCTGGGGTGTGGTCACCACACTTTCCTCGGAATTCGACGTGAACCAGGTGTTCCAGATAATATTGTCATAAGTCGCGTTGGCCCGGGCGTGAAGCAACTGCGGCATTGATGCCACAAAACCATGGTCTCCCGCATACTCCAGGGCGTGTTGCAGCGCGTCGGGTAGGTATGAGTCGAATATGACCGTAGCTTCCATTTTTGTGTCGTCCATTTTGATGTCATTCATTTCAATGGTTTTCATATTGGTGTCACCGCTAGGTATCAGATGATCTTCAATTTATTTCTTTCGATTGCTGCTCACGAAGCCTGACCTTTTCAGCGAGATCCTTTTTAACAAAAGCACAATTGCTGCAACTGAGAATACCAGTCTCCTCACTGGTGGTTTGTTCGGAGGATTGTCCAGGATTGTATTCCTGCCACGCTTGATAGCCGGTAAACCCGATTACCACGGCCGCAATCATGGTAGCGAGGAAAATTAAATTAAGTCGCGTCACAGATCCCTCACTGTATTGACCACATCCATAGGTCCGACGTATCAATCACAGGACGTGACCCGAATTTTATAACCCCGCGCATGCTACCACTCCGCCCGACTGTGCCAGTGGTGCGCAGCCAACCTTGCTCCGACCCCGATACCGAGGAACGGCTCCAGTGGCAGGCGCTTTGGGCCGGAAACCGCCTAGACATCGCTGAGCAGTCCTGATGCGTAACCCAGAGCGTACTCGGCCAGCAGCCTGCCCGAGATCGTGCCCCGGGGCAGCCCGACACCGCAATAACCCAGTGACGCGAAAATACCAGGCTCCAGTCGGCCAAAGTACGACGCCCAGTTGCGGGTCATGCAGTAAACACCGGCCCAGGTGTGTTCGAACTCAAGCTTGTCCAGCATGGGATATCGCTTGCGCAAGCCCTGCAAATGGGCGGCCTGGAGTTGCTCTCGTTTACCCTGGGCCAGGCGAAAATCGCCGGAGTAACAGGTGCCCTGTCGAACCAGGATACGGTTGGATAACGTGCGCCGCACCGTTGCATAACCGGTAATGCCCCAGTCCGGGGCGCCGGCCATGGCCTGTTGCTCCTGGTCGGTAAGCGGGCGTGACAGGCTCGCACAGCCGATTAATGGGAACACGTCCCGCTTGAGATAATTGAGCCTGGTGATGAACGCATTGGTGGTAAGCAACACATTGGCGGCGCTGATGGTGCCCTCGGCGCATTCGACCTGCACGGGGGAACCCGCCTTGACCTGGTAAACGGGTGAGTCCTCGCAAATCTCTACATTGTCCGGCAGTGTTTTCCCGAGCCCACGGCACATCGCCGCCGGGTTTACCAGCACGGTGCGGGGAGTCAGGACTGCGGCCTGGTAATGGCGGGTTCCCACTACATCGGCCAGGGCATCGCCCTCGAGCCATTGGTACTCCTCGTTACTGGCCTTGAGCGTACGCACGGTAGCGTGGAGATTCCTGAGCCGCTTTTTTTCAACCACCGCGGTCAGGTGGCCCCGGGGTGACCACTCGCATTCGATATTGTGCTTGTGAACCAGGCCTTCGAGTTCGCCGAGCCCGGCCACCACCAGCCGTGAGATACGTCGGTTGTCTTCGCGCTAGTTGCTCGGTCAGATGGGGGGTGTCGATGATGAAACCGGAATTGCGTCCCGAGGCGCCATACCCGACCCGGTATTCGTCCAGCAGGATGATGCGTGCCTCGGGGGCCAGTTCTGCCAGCCGGCGGGCGGCAGCCAGACCGGTGACACCGGCCCAACCACGACCCAGTCGGCGACCTGGTGTCCCTTCAGGCGCCTGGCCGGCCTGGCTTCAGGCAGAATGGCATACCATCCGGACGCCTGGCCATGTCGGTACGTGTTCCTGGCTGGGCACGGGCGTGGGCGTTGGTGTGGGTATGAGTCTGCGCCCTATGGCACTGTTGCCCGAGGTGGCTCAGGCCCGAATTCGAGATTTCGAACACCTGTTGATGCTTTACGCGGCGCAACCGCGACATAGCGAGCCATGTTTATCATGGCGGTGTCTCCACGTATGCCGTACTCCGCTTCGGTGGGGATCCGGTAGTGTGTACCCCAAATGCCGATATACCCAGCTCCTTGCTGGTCAGGTCACGGTACACCTCGGTCTTGGCGCCGCCCTCGCTGCCGCCCAGGAACAGGACGCGGGTCTGCGGCTGGCCGGATCGATTTCCCTGAAATAGTGCCAGCTTCCCATCACTTCTGATTTGTTACGGTCCCGCACCTTGTCCAGGTATGCCGCTGCCGCTTCGGCCCCGCCGGCACGAACCATCATCAGCGGATCGTCCTTCAAGTCATCAAAAGCGACGTTCCCGTTCAGGGAATTCTTTGCCGTCTCGAAGTCCATGACCACGGCATAGCGTCGCGGCAGGTCCGCAATACCCCTTTTAAACTCGTCATACTGGAAAACCGGGATTTCACTACCATCGGATAACTGGCCGTTGACCACGTTTTGGGCTTCCCCCTGGCTGATTTTCGCGCCAAACAGTCCGGTAAAACCAAACTCTGAAGATCGCCCGACGTTCGCATGGTACAGCTTCCTGAATCTTTCCGGTGTTGCAAATATTCCGCCGCCATGGACTACGACAACCACGTGATTTCCATGCTTTGTGGTGACCACGCTTTCCTCGGAACTCGTGGTGAAGGACCGGGAGGTCCAGATTTCGTTGTCGTCGGCAGCATTCACCCGGGCATGCAGCAACTGCGGCATAGATGCTACGTAGCCCTCCTCACCCGCGAATTCCAGGGCCTGCCGCAATGCGTCAGGAAGGTGTGACTGGAAGATGATCGCCGCTTCCATTTTGATGTCATTCATATTGATATGGTTCATTTAGGGTTATTCTAATCAGGCGTCGTCATTAATTTCTCGGTTCACTTCCCGGATTATTTATTGGTTCGGGCAGTGACAATGGGCTGGTAGTAGCCGCTCGCTTCGGGGACGTGCCAGCGCACATCATGGTATCCAGCTTCACGGACAGCGGCCATTATTTCATCGCGCAGCAACGCCCGAAGCTCCGTCTCGAAATGTTTGACTTCGTAATTGCCGTCAGTCTCCCTGAGCAGGAACTGATGGTTACGGTAGCTACGGCCGTTACTGGCCCAGTCCCACACCTGGAACACGACACGTCGTCCATCAGGTCGATCGTGGACGTGGTCGCTGTTGAAGGTCGGCTTGTTCACCACCAGCGCGTCATAGTCCCGCAGGCTCAGGAGCAGCAGGCCGCCGGGATTCAACCGGGTCTTCATACTGGTCAAAGCGGCGGCCAGATCATCGTCTTTGAGACAGTGGGCCATGGAGTTATCGCAGCTCAGGACGATATCAAACGTATCAGAAACGGCTGCACCCAACTCGCGAAAGTCGGCGATACCGAAAGTCACGGTTACGCCGAGGTTGGCGGATTCCCGCCGGGCGCAGTCCACTGACACCGTACTCAGGTCTGTGGCGTGAACCTGGTGGCCCTGAAGCGCCAGACCAATAGCCTGCGTGCCGATACCGCAGGAGCAGTCAAGCAGTGAATAGGGGCCCGGTCGGCCCAGCTCGCCAGCCAGGAATTGGTCCAGGCATGCGCCTTCCCTGCGCGCCCCCGCTTCCCAGTCCCACCCCATGTTGTCATGGTATTCAGGACTCAAACGGTCGTAAAATTCTGTTACAGGTTTAGCCATTTCGTCTGCTGCCTAGTACAGTCCAGTCCAGGTATCGCAGTTGCGCACTTGAAGTCCGCTTAATCCCCGAAATCCAGGTTTCGCAAACTCGTCGATACATTGCGCGGCGCGACAGCGACGAAGCGGGCCATGTTGTGCACACAGGCGTCGCCACCGAGGCCGTACTCCGCGTCATAACCGTAGTCCGCGTCGTCGTCGTCCTCGGTATTCATTCCGCCCTGGTTGCCGGCCAGGAACACGATGCGCGTCTGCGGCTGATCCGGGTCAATGCGGTTGTAGGGGTGCCAGTTCCCCATCACACTGGTGTTGTGACGATCCCTCGCCTTGTCGAGGTAGGCCGCAGCTGCTTCAACCCCGCCGGCGCGGACAATAAAATTGGGCTCTTCCTTCAGGACTTCAAAGGGGTCATATCCTCGCGTTGATTTTCTTACCATTTCGAAATCTGAAATTACACCATAGCGTATCGGCAGGCCTGCGATGCCCTGCTTGAACTCGTCGTATGAGTACATCGGAATCTCAGTGCCATCGGGTAACCTGCCCTCTAGTGTATCGCTGGCTTCCCGTGGGCTGATTTTGGCAGCATATTGCCCGGTGAAGCCCTCTGCACTCGAACGGTCCACGCTGGCGCGGTAGGTCCTCTCGAATCTTTCCGGTGACGAAAATATACCGCCGCCATGGATAGCTACAACCACATGGTTGCCCTGGGCCGTGGTAACCACGCTTTCCTCGGAATTTGACGTAAACCAGGTATTCCAGATTATATTGTCGTATGAGGCGTTCGCCCGGGCGTGCAGCAACTGCGGTATCGATGCCACGAAGCCGGCACTTCCCGCGTAATCCAGTGCCCGACGTAACGCACTGGGGACGTGGGAGTCGAAGATGATCTCGGCTTCCATTTTAATGTCTTCAGGATTTGATGTTGTCACTTGCTTCTCCAGTTCTGTTGTTGTCTACGCAAGTTGTCTACTAAGATTATCTACTTTGGCAGCCAACGTCCCCACCGGGTGTACCTGCTGATTGCGGAGCCAGGGCGGGTAAGCCCACCACTCTCTTCGACCAGGCTCTTTAGTGAGGAATCGACAGGCATTGCCCTAACACCACCCTGCCAATAGGGCAGGGCGCAAAAACAACCATCGTAGTTCAAAAGGCCAGCAGGCTGCCTGCCAAAGCCTGTACCGCTTTGGCAGGCACCGAGATCACCTCTTAATCGAGGCCAGCCTGGGCTTCCTGCCAATACTGCAACAACTTGGCATTTTTCTCTGGCGGAACTTCGTCGAAGAACACGCCGCGGGACAATAGCCCTTCCGGATCATTGAGGCCTTTCTCGTAGAGCTTGGCCTCATCAATCAGTTCGTAGGTTTTACTGTTACCGTGGCCGTAGCCGTAGACGTCGAACAACGATACACCACCCACCGGGTCGAGCATGGCATTGATGTAATCGTAGGCCTGGTCCTCGGATCCATCAGCATTGGCGCTGACACAAAGTCCGCACATCCACGGCAACACTGGATCCATCACCACAATCGAGTAGCCCTCGTCTTTCATGCGACGTGAAGCACTGCCATATACGTAGGATGCGCCGACATCACCTGCGGCCCAGGCCTGCTCGAGCTGGGTACTGTCGGTCCAGACGAACCGGGCATTTTCGAGCATCTTGGTAAAGATATCCGGTGCCGTTTCCAATTCAGCCTCGGTGGGGTTCAATGGTTCCTTCCAGCCGCCGATGACACCGGCGATGGCAATATTGACACCAATAGACGAATCCAGGGCCGTTTTGCCCTTGTATTTCGGATCGACAAAAATGTCGAAGGTCGCGTCCTGGATGCCCATGGTGTCGGGATTGAAAGCCACTGTGGAATATCCCCAGTCCCAGGGGGAGAACCAGTAATCACCGTCGATCTTGACGCCCTTCACCGTCAGCAAATAGGGAATGATATCACCCCAGCGCGGAATTCGGTCGGTCTCAAGGGGCTTGATCAACCCGGCTTCTTTAAACTGGTTGACTTCGCCAGTGCAGGGGTGCACCAGGTCACACTTGAATCCGGCTCGCATTTTCTGGAAGGCTTCTTGCGAGTCGGCGAAGAATGTGACCGCCGGTTGCCCACCATACTTGGCATTGTACTCAGGATGGAACGATTCGTATTCGTACCCGTTCCATTCCAGTAACGTTAAGTTGACTTCCTCCGCGGCTGCGGTTCGCGGCATCAGCGAGCTTGCCGCCATGCCGATGCCAACGCCCGCCAACAACTTGTTCATCTGGCGCCGCGTAAGCTTTCCGCTTTTTATCAGTTCAATGGTTTCATCGTGTTTCATATATTTCTCCCGTGTTTAGCATGTTTGGTTTGACCACTAATTATTCGTATGGCTCGTGCCCGTTTGCGATCAACGTGCCATCACTATCGGGGAAGAGTGAACCGGTCATAGGGACACCTTCCTAACCACAATTTGTAATATACTATATAAAATGATACTGTACAATGTATAAATATTAGTTTACAACAAAACGAGAAACAACACGTTATCGGGAAAATAAATAGATAAATAGCAAATAAAAATAAAGAGTTACTGAAATAATTTATTCATAATTGACTCCTGTAAAACGAAAAAATTTGTCATATATTGTATATCTTATGTTATATATAGTACACATATTAGATGAAGTTAACAATTTGACTGCGAGATACCCGATTATTCGAGGCCGAATCATGCCGGATTACCCAACCCGATTTGCCGAGGATGGGACGGTGGGCCACCCCAGGCACGGGGTCGATTGATGAGGCCGCGTAGACAACCCCTCAGGTACAATCTCCCGTTATGACTGCCCTGACATCCCCAAAAACCCCAAAAGCTTCCAAAGCCTCCAAAGCCTCTAAGCCCCCGCGAATTCAGGCATTGGCACGCGCCAGCAGGATTATTGACGTAATTGCCGAAGGGGACCCCGGGGGCGTTGGCCTGAGTGTGATCAGCCGGGCCACAGAGCTCAACAGGACAACGGCTTTCAATCTTATTGCGTCCCTCGTCACCCTTGGATTCCTCGAGCAAGATGAGCATTCGCGGCGGTACCGGCTCGGGTTGCGCAACCTCGAACTCGGGCGAATGGTTCAGCAACGGTTGCATATTTCACACCTGGCCCGACCCATACTCGCCGACCTTTGCAATAAAACCAACGAAACAGTGAACCTGGGGTTGCCCGATCTCCTCGACCTGCTGGTAGTCGACGCCTACCAGGGATCCCGGTTATTGCATGCCACCGCTTACTCGGGGTGGCGATCGTTGTATCACTGTACCGCCCTGGGCAAGGCCTTTTTAGCGCAATGGGATGAGCCCATGCGTTACACCGTCTACCGGCTGCGCGGATTGCCACAGCAAACCCCGAATACGATCACCGATATCGATAAACTCGAAACCCAACTGGCCCGGTTTCTGGTGCAGGGATATGCCCTCGATGTGGGTGAAAACGAGGTTGGCGTAAATGGCATCGCCGCGGCCGTTGTCAACGGCATGGGTGAGGTCGCTGCGGCGATCAGCGTAGCGGGGCATTCGAACCGCCTGACCGAAGACGTTATGGAGCAGATATCAACCGACGTCATGGCCGCCGCCAAATTGATCTCAGCTGCATTGGGGGGTGACGCGTAACCCCGGAATCGGGTTACCAGGAGCCATAAATGACGAAGGAGACAATACCAGCTATCAACCGCAGCATGGCACAGCAAAGCTGGATGACCCGGGCCCGGGCCTATTTCCTGAAACACGAATGGATACGTGGTTACACCCTGCTGTCGCCGACCTTGATAGTGATGATCTGCCTGCTCGCACTGCCGATCTTCACCCTTTTCCAATACAGTTTCTGGTCCCAGAATTACGTCCACATTGACGAGACCTTCACGCTGAAAAACTACGAGACATTTTTCGACAAGTGGCTTTACGGCAAGCTTCTCTGGAGGTCGATCAAGATGTCGTCGATGGTGACTTTGTTCACCATATTGCTGGCCTACCCTGTGGCTTATTTCCTCGCTTTCAGGGTCAAGAAAAACCTGATGATGTGGCTGGTTCTGATCAACATACCATTCGTAACAAGCTACCTGCTTCGGGTCATCGCCTGGAAGGTTATGCTCGGTAACAACGGCGTGATCAACTCCACCCTCATGGACCTGGGTTTTATTGAGGCGCCGCTGGAGTACCTGTTATACAGCCGCTTCGCGGTGGTCCTTACCCTCACCCATGCCTGGGCTGCCTTTGCGATCCTGCCGATCTATGTGTCACTCCACAAGATCGACCGCTCGCTGCTGGAGGCCGCAGCCGACCTCGGCGACGGTGCGGTCAAGCGTTTCTTCAGGATTACGCTGCCGCTGTCCATGCCCGGCGTAATCGCCGCGGCTATCATTGAATTTATACCCACCGTCGGCGATTACATCACGCCGATGATGGTTGGCGGCACCCAGGGGCATCATGATCGGAAATATCGTCGCTGCCCAGTTCGGCGTAGGCAACAACTGGCCCCTGGGTGCGGCGCTGACCATAATCATCATGATTGTAATTACGGCCATCGCCTGCACTTTCATATGGGTTACGAAACGGGGCACAGTCAAGGTCAAGGATATGGAGGCAACCACATTCCGTCCGGAGCCGGCCCACATCGGCGGGAGGCGCTTCGATTGGCTTTTCATCTATATGATTGCTTATCTGTTGTTTCTCTACATACCATCCGCGATGTTGCCGATCTTCTCGTTCAACGACAGCATCCAGATGGTACTTCCTTTGAAGGGATTTACATTTAAATGGTATGCTGCACTGGCGGACACGCCGGGCCTGATAGCTTCCCTTGGCAACAGTTTAAAGCTGGGAATTCCAGTCGCCACCATTACCGTTATCCTGGCCACGCTCTCGGCCAAGGCACTGACCCGCTATCGCATGCCTGGACGGAGCGTGGCGCTTGGTTTCATTCTGCTTCCCATGGTGATGCCCGGCATCATCACAGCCGTTGGCCTTCTTGTGCTTGCGATAGCGGTGGGCGTAGAGCTGTCACTGTGGACCATCGGCGTCGCCCACGTCATGTCCTTCCTGCCGTTCGCGACCCTGGTGGTGATGGCCCGTCTCGACGGCTTCGCCAAGAGCATCGAAGAGGCCTCCCTCGATCTCGGCATGAGCAGCTTTCAGACATTCTGGCGTATAACCTTCCCGCTCATCCTGCCGGGGATAGGCGCGGCGTTCCTGTTGACCTTCACCGCCTCGATCGACGAGTTCCTGTTCGCCCTTTTCCTCGGGGGAAACAAGGTGACGCTACCGGTCTTCATCTATTCCCAGGTCCGTTTTCCCCAGACACTGCCGGCGGTACTGGCCCTTGGGGCCCTTCTCTTCATGTTCTCCGTGGTGCTCGTGGTTCTCGCCATGTGGGTACGCAACCTGGGTAACAGGGATTCGAAAATTGCAGCAAAAACGGGTGCACCGAAGCGTCTCATGCAGGAGGAGAAAGTGCAGCAGGAGAAAGTAATGTGACCATGACCTGTGGCGAGGCCACGATCCGTCTGCTGGAACGTTACGGTGTAGATACCGTGTTTGGCATTCCCGGTGTCCATACCCTTGATTTCTGCCGCGGACTCGACAAAGGGGGTGTACGCCATATTCAGGCACGCAACGAACAGGGTGCCGGTTTCATGGCCGATGGCTATGCCCGTGTGACCGGTAAACCTGGTGTGGCCCTGGTGATTTCCGGTCCTGGTGTTACCAATGCGGCCACCGCCATCGGCCAGGCTTATGCGGATTCCAGTCCCGTGCTGTTGTTATCTGCAGAAGCAGCCAGCTACACCATTGGCAAGGGTTGGGGTGTGCTGCATGAGGTCACAGAGCAGAAGGCGGTAACCGCACCACTCACCGCATTAAGTGCGACCGCATACAAACCCGAAGATGTGCCGGAACTCATGGCCCAGGCATTCTCCATATTTTCCAGTGAACGTCCGCGACCGGTTCACATTTCCATTCCCACTGATGTGCAGGCCATGCCAGGCAACGAAGACTGGCAGGCTGTGGTACTTCCCGCTCGCCCGCGCCATGATCCGGCAAGCATTAAGGCCGCAGCCGATTTGTTGCTAGGGGCCAGTAACCCCCTGATCCTGGTTGGCGGTGGTGCCGCCGCGGCGTCACAAAGCATCACGTCAATAGCCGAGAGTCTCGGTGCTATCGTCATTTCCTCCACCGCTGGTAAAGGTGTGGTAGCGGACGACCACCCCCTGAATATGGGTGGATCAACGGTCCGGCCAGAAGTACAAAAGTTTATTCCCACAGCTGATGTGGTGCTGGCGATTGGTACCGAAATTGCAGAGACTGACAGCTTTGTTGAACGGCTGGATATTCACGGCAAGCTGGTTCGTATCGATATTGATCCCCGCAAGATGAACGACCAGTACCCGGCCGATATCCCCATCGTCAGCGATGCCGAACCGGCGGCGGCAGCGTTACTGGGCGCGTTGGTCGATGTATTGGGGGATACCCCGGGGGAGGGTGAGCGCATTACCAGGCGGAAAAACGCTGAACGCGTGGTCAGAACAATGGCGCAAGCCATTACCGAGGCACTGACGCCAACCGAGGCCCAGCACGTCAAGCTTTTACAGGCTCTGCGAGAAGTTATCCCTGATACCAGTATTCTTGTCGGTGACGCCTGCCAGCTTGTTTACACCGGCGCGTTTGCGATGCCGGTATCGCGACCGCGTCAGTGGCATTATCCCGCCGGTTACTGCGCTCTCGGGTGCGCCCTTCCCAATGCCGTGGGCGCAAAGCTGGCGCTTCCCGATGCGCCCATCATCGTCATGGCCGGTGATGGGGGTGCCATGTTCACGATCCAGGAGCTCATTTGCGCGGCGGAACTGGGCATGGGATTGCCCATTATTATCTGGGAGAATGGCGGCTTGAAACAGATCCAGGATGATATGCGGTCCCGTGAAATTCCGCTGGTGGGGGTGGAAGGCATTAATCCCGATTTCGGGATGTTGGCAGCTTCGTGCCATTGCCATGCCGTCACGGCAGATTCTATAGCTGGTTTCCAGCAGGCGGTAACCAAAGCGTTTGACGCAGATCGACCTACGGTCATTACCGTCCGCGAAGACTCAGAGTGGTTATTGTGAACGCTTTCTCCAGCCACCAGATGATTAATCCGGCTCGGTTTATCGCGGTTCCAGCTTGCCATGGTGCCGGGTCCCACAATCCTTTTCGTATGGTTGATCGCCGCTTGTTTTGCCGAACTCTTCCGGCGATGCGATCTACAACTGTAAATATCTAGTGGAGCTTAGATAGCATGCAAGACGAGTCATTTATTTCAATTCAGGATGTCAGCAAGCATTTTGGCGATGTTCATGCCGTCGACCACGTCAGCATTGATATTGCCCAGGGCGAGTTCTTCTCTCTGCTCGGTCCATCGGGCTGCGGGAAAACAACGCTGCTCCGCCTGCTGGCAGGATTCGAGTTTCCGACCAATGGAGAAATCTTCATCGATGGACAGCCTATGTCATCGGTCGCGCCAAACCATCGCCCGGTAAACATGGTGTTCCAGAACTACGCGATTTTTCCGCACTTGAACGTCAAACAAAATATCGGTTACTCCCTGATCCAGGACAAATTGCCAAAAGCTGAATTCGATTCCAAAGTTGGTGAGATGCTGGATATGATCAACCTTCCTGGTTACGAAGAACGGGCCTCCCACGAGCTCTCGGGCGGCGAACGCCAACGCGTAGCCCTGGCACGCGCCCTGATCAGGCGGCCCAAGGTGCTGTTGCTCGATGAGCCGCTGGGTGCGCTCGACAAGAAATTACGCGAAAAGATGCAGCTTGAGCTGAGAGCATTACAACGTTCCGTGGGGATCACATTTGTGTTTGTGACCCATGACCAGGAAGAAGCCCTGACTATGTCTGATCGCGTCGCCGTCATGTCCGAGGGTCGTTATCTGCAAATCGACACACCAACACAATTGTACGAGGCACCACAAAATCGTGCCGTTGCAGACTTTATCGGCACCATTAATTTTTTCGACTCCCGTGTCCGGGAAGTCCCGGATGGCAGAGTCAGGGTTGATGCCGGTCCCCTGGGAAACCTTACCGCATCACCCGGTAAACTGGCATTCTCGGTCGGTCAGAACGCCCTGGTGGCGATTCGTCCGGAGAAAATCGCGATTTCCAGCGAAAAGCCCATAGACGGAAATGCTGTGCAAGGCACCATTGACGATACTGCGTACCTGGGAGACAGAAGTCATTTCTATGTGCGGGTCGATGGGCTCGAAAAACCGGTCGCGGTGTCAGCCCAGAATATGGATCAGTCACGACTGTCTGGTGAAATCCACCAGGGCCGGATTTGGCTCGGCTGGTCAGACGACGCCATTGTGCTTCTTAACCCGGATTAAGGGGTAATTGAGACCATGGCATCAAACCCATTACAGGCTGGAGTGTGGTCAAAACGAATTGGTTTTGGTGTAGTAACAGTCATATTGCTTATTGCCGCAGCGGGGTATTACCAACTCAACGAAAAACAATCAGAAATAGAGAAGCAAATTAGAGTCGAGGTGAGCTTCCCTGCAGTAGGCACAACCGGAGGCGTGTATCAATATCATGTATGGCTTGAGGGCTCCGAAGCAACCACAATGCTTCATCGGGTGGAAGTGAACCTGGACCGGGTTCCGGCGTATTCGGAAACGGTATCTGTGAGTACTATCGGAAAAAACTGGACACCATTTTCATCCCGGGGAATAAAAGGAGGAATGAAAGGCTCGCCTGATGACGATGTATATTTGAAGTTTGAGATGAAAGACTTCGGATACGCAAAATCCTGGTCATTAGTTGAACTGACTGCCGAGGTCAAATTCGAATTCACACCGTTCGGGATAGATATGGATCCGACTGCGAACTTTTCTTTTGAGGTTCCCGGGCCCTATCACAGGCGGCAGGAAGGAAATGTTGACAAGTCGATTAAATGGACAAGCACTGACAACATGATTCCTCAAAATGAGTGGGAAACCATAGAAACCGTAGAAGAAAATTGACAAGACAGCTGCTTTGGTTAAAAGCAGGGCAATTCACGCAGCCCGATGGGTTACAAAATTGGTATCAGAGTAAAAATTCCATGAATTAGTCAGAATTAAATTGGGGCTTGATCAGTGAAAGAATAAAAAAGCCGCCTTCCCGAAAGAAAGGCGGCTTTTCGCGTTTGGTGGAGGTGGCGACTACCGAAAAAGTAATATAAGTTATTGATAATATTGGTTTAGTAACTATTATAATAACAAAGTTGCCCCCATAGTTGCCCCCTAATCCGATAATTTTTCACCTTTATTCGATTTTTGCAAGGGAAATTCGGACTAAAACCAATTAATCATCTTGAATACGTCCAACACCCCCCGTGGCCTTGAGATCAGGTTCACCAGGGCCTCCTTTCATCTCAGATTCACAGAGATATTCCTTGCTGAGAATCCACATATTATCAAAAGCGGACAATCCTAGATTTCATAAAAACTTCCGCTTATTGCCCTTTTGAGACAGTCGATAGTTTCTACTGACCGGCAGAAAGTTGCCCTTTTGAGACAGTCGACTAAACTCCAATCTGTCTCAGTTTTGCCCAGACCGTGTAAAAACGCGAAACTAAAAGGTGCAGTGGGGCAGTAGAGGAAGATTAGAGTTATTCACCGATTCTAGTGGGGCGTTATAGCTGTATTTATTTGTTTGAACATTGATTGTGGTGCGCAGTTCCATGACCAATTATATTTATGACGTTTTTACACAGCCTCTGCCCATTGCGGACATCGGGAAAATATCAAGTATTCAATAATCCAAACTTGAAAAGGCGCACCGCTTCATGGAAATGCTATTGCAGGGATCAGTGGTTTATCGAGGAAGTAGGTGGCAGATTTAGGCGCTGTTACCCCAATTACACAGGAACGCTGTTTCAACTGGCTGACCATGTAACAACGGTGTCGCCAAGTCTAGTTGATACAACCTTGATTACAACTCCACACATCGGTCTGGCCGGTCACTAGAGATGCACTACCTGCACTGTTCGCTGAACATATGCTATCGGCCTGGGATTCCCCGAGGGGGGCATACGCTAATGCACTGCTATCGCTACTCTGTATATTTTCGCACTCAACGTCACTATAGATTGGGCTGGAACAGGGTAAAAAATTTCCGCCAAGGAAATTTACATACGTGTCCGCAATTGGGCTGAGCCGCACACACCCCGCTGTGGGTGCGCATGTTCCATTTACGCAAATCTCTGAGTCTGCACAGGAGCCGCAAGAGCCTCCACATCCATCATCTTTACGACTAATCTCAACTTCAGCGAATGGGTTGCCGTCTTTGGCGATGCCAAAATGACTACCGCTTTGCTAGACAGAATTACGCATCATTGTACGATTATTGAAACCGGAAATGATTCTTACCGA
>PVMK01117997.1_pt1 | contig 32918 bp, 30 predicted proteins | sample 1853481 | NCBI WGS metagenome assembly PVMK01 (sample SAMN08533507, study PRJNA380276) | Marine sediment metagenome, whole genome shotgun sequencing project.
CGCCGGGGATGCGTTCAACACCATCGTCACCAGCCACGCGAAGGTGACCGACTGGATGCCGAAGCCGAAGAACCAGGAGCCGGTTCCCAGCAGGTAGGCGCGTAGCGGATTCACGCAGGGAGCCTCCACAAGAACGGCGCATTCTACCGAATTAGCGGTATGATGCAGATAGCGAACAAGCAGGGAATGGGGGGAGCGCTCGTTGTTTGCCGAACTTGACGAGCGTGCCAACGGAAGGTATGGAGCTGACTGAAGATCGGATGGATCAGCAGATCGCATGTCATGAGCTCCCTGCGTGAATCCGCTACGCGCCTACCTGTTGGGAACCGGCTCCTGGTTCCTCGGCTTCGGCATCCAGTCGGTCACCTTCGCGTGGCTGGTGACCATGGTGTTGAACGCATCCCGGCGATGGTTGGCGTGGCGCAGATGGCGTTGCTCGCACCCATGCTGGTGCTCGTCCTGATCGGCGGCGGCCTGGCGGATTTCCTGGGTGGCAGGCGAGTCGCACTGGTCGCGCAAACCCTTGCCGGGGTGCCGCCCTTGCTGCTTGCACTGGTCATATGGCAGGGCCAGCTGTCCTTCGCCGCGATGGTTGTTTACGGAATTGCGATGGGCTCGCTGTCGGCGTTCCTGACACCCGCTCGCGACGGTCTGCTCAACGAGGTAGCTCCCGGCACGGTTCAGCAGGCCGTACAACTGGCAACGATGGTGCAGTTCATCGGCCAGATGATCGGGATTTTCATCGCGGCGTTCGCCGACAGTTGGGGGGCGGTCAGCATGCTGACGATTCAAGGCACCATCTTTCTACTGGGCGTGCTCGGTTTCGCCCGCATCCCGCAACCGGATGTGGCGCCGGTCCGTCGTCATCCGTCGATGCTGATCGAGCTACGTGTGTCGATCGTTGCGGGCTACCGGGTAGTGGCCGACGATCAGGCAACTCGGACGACGGTACTGCAGAACATTGCCATGAGCCTGTTTTTCATGGGCGCGTTCATCGTCACCATTCCTTGCTCGTGCGTGAGTACTACGGCGGTGACTCCACCGAACTGGCCTGGACCAACGGGGCATTTTCCCTGGGCCTGGTGATCCTGGTAGCCCTGCTGACTCGAGTCGCCGATCTGACCCGGCCGGGCCGTGCGCTGATTCTGGCGCAAGCGGCCGGCGCTATTGTCCTGGCGGCTGTGGGGTTAGGCGTGCCGTTTCCCGTGTTCGTTGCGCTGATTCTGACCTGGGGCGTTTGCGGCGGCGTCGCAATGACGATGTCGCGCACGATCGTCCAGGAGCGGGCGCCAACGGACAGCCGAGCCCGGGTCATGTCCTTCTATGCCTTGTCGCTGATGGGCGCCGCACCCATCGGCGCGCTGCTGAATGGCTTCATGGCGGGCTGGATCGGACCGCGTTACACACTGGCGTTAGCCGGAGGACTCATGTTCCTGGCCATGGGAGTGGTCGCCGTTACGTCCAAACTGTGGGGCTTGAGAAGCCACACGGCCCGCGTCTAGGCAGGCGACGATCAGAATGCGAAACCTGATGGTGAACCGTCTGTAAACGCGGTACTCCCCCTGGGCGAATCAAAACGCAGTACCAGGCCCGGCTCCATCCCCGACGCCATCACAACATCGGTCGGCGGCGGTTCGAACAGGCCAAGCGCAGCGTGCCGGCCGGCAACGTAAGTTCGAACGATCTCCAGACGCCCACCTTCGGCGCGGTGCTGGCCGGGTGGTCACAGTCGAGCCAATCGATGTAGAACGGCACCAGGCCGCCCAATTGATGACCGCCAATGCCCATCAGCTCCCACTCCAGCCGCGTCCATCGGGTGCGGCTCGCGCCGTTCGGCGTGACCGCGTCCGGGGCGAGGCCAAGCTCGGCGGCCCGGGCTGCCACATCGGTTAAATTCTGTGTTCGGATCGCCCAATGCAACAACGTCAGTGTCTGCAACTGCGCCAGACGTGCGCCGAATGTTCGCTCCAGCGTTTGCTCCGGATCCGGGGCGATGATTTCCAGATAGCAGTCCGCGCCGAACGAAACCAACGCGTTGCGTGTGCCGAGCCAACGTGCGGGCCGCCATCCGCCGGCATCACCCCGGTGAGTTTCTCGAACTCCAGCTTAGCTTGCGCCAGGTCCGGCGCAGCAATCACCACGTGGTCCAGCCGGTTCATGTGTTGAACTTCAGGTGCATTTCCTTGATGGAAACGAAGAACAGGCTCGATTGCGTAACCGGATCCGGCAACGGCCGCTCCAGCTCAATCTCGTGAAGCCGCTCGAGCAGTGCCCGATAGGCGCTTCGCAGCTCCTGACGCGCAAGTAATGCGCCTATGCAACTGTGCACCCCCACGCCAAACGCCATGTGCGTTACGGCGTGGTCCCGGTGAATGTCGAACGTGTCTGCGTTGGGGAAATGAGACTCGTCACGATTGCCCGCCCCATAGCGTACGATCACCATCGAACCCTTCGGGATCACCGTGCCATGCATTTCGACATCGCGCGTGGTCTGGCGGGCCAGACCCTGCACCGGGCTTTCGAAGCGCAGCGTCTCTTCGATGAAATTGTTCAGCAGTTTCGGATCCTCGCGCACCTGCTGGGCCTGATCCGGATGGCGAACGATCAACCACATTCCATGAGCCAGCGCGCTGGTGGTCGTTTCGTAGCCGCCGGTGATCAGCTGATGCATCAGGCTCTGAAGTTCATGCGTCGTGAGCGGCGGTTCGCCATCGATCTCGGCATTCACGAGCGCGGAAATAATGTCATCGCGAGGTTGCCGACGCCGCGACTCGAACACCTCGGCCAGGTAATGCTGGGCTTCCAGTTCGGTCTCGGCCGCGGCGCGCATCTCCGCTTCGTTCAGTATCCGTGTCGCCGGCGCAAGCATCGCATCCGCCCAACGTTTGAAACGATCGATCTCCGACGGGTCGAGACCGATCTGCTCCGCAATGATGATGCCCGGGAACGGTAGAGCGAACTCTGAGATGAATTCGCAACGGCCGCGCTGCGCGAATCGATCGATCAACTCATGGGTCAGCGCGTCGATTCGGGGCGTCAGGTCTTTTACGCGCCGGCCGGTGAAGACACGCTTCAATAGCTCCCGGTAGCGGGTGTGTTGCGGTGGGTCCGTGCGCTGCAAGGTCTGCACGTGCGCCCAGCCCTTCTCCTTCAGCGTATCTTCCAGAATCCGGGCGGCATCGCCTTGCAATCCGCCCTGGGATCGCACGTCGCTGGAGAACGTCTCGGTGTCCTTGAGCACTTCGCGCAAGTCCTCATAGCGCGTGATCATGTACATGCCCGTTTCGGGCATCCGGTAGACCGGACATTCCGAATGCAACTTTGAATAGAACGGAAACGGATCCGCCTGCACGCTCGGATCCAGCATGCTGAAATCGGCCAGCGGTGGGTCGTCCTGCACTGTCATCGCCCGCTCCGGGTGAACGCCAAACCAGCATACCCGTTCTGCCGGGACATGAGTCGTACTTCGTGGGACCATCTCCGTATGAACGATCTCCATACGGAACCCGCGCCAGGCATTTCGACACATTCCGTCGGAGTCGCCGGCGCCGAGCGATTAAGCCTCGCAGTCATCTGGGCCTATTCCATACCCAGAATCGGTTTTGGCATCCTCGGCATCCTGTTCGCCACCTATCTCATGAAGTTCGCCACCGACGTACTGCTGATTGCTCCAGCGGTGATGGGCACACTGCTGGCGGCGTCCCGATTGTGGGACGGAGTCTCTGATCCGCTGATTGGCTATCTATCCGACCGGACGCGATCCCGTTTCGGCCGGCGTCGGGTGTGGTTGTTTGCCGCGGCGGTTCCCATCGGTCTCGGTATGGTCATGATGTGGTCACCGCCGAACGCGTTGGACGCTACCTGGCTGGTCATCTGGATGGGCGCGGGACTGCTGCTGTACGAAACGGCCAGCACCGGCTTCAACATCCCACACGGCGCGCTGGGTGTGGAACTGACGCCCAACTACCACGAGCGCACCCGGCTGTATGGCTATTCTCACATGATCGGCGCCATCGGCACGATCCTGGGGCTCGGCGCGTTGCATCTGATGAACATTGCGGAAGACAAACGGCAATTCGCGTTCGAGCTGTCGCTGGTCGTCGGCATGCTGGTCGCACTGTTGATCCTGGCCTCGACACGGATGTTGCCGGAGCGCCTCGACTACCAAGGTCGTGGTGGCCAACGCCCGGTGAAGTCGTTCGTCGACGTGTTTCGCAATCCGCATGCGCGATTGCTGCTGATGGTGTTCGGGGTCGAGACCTTCGGCGCGGCGAGCATTGGCCTGATGGTGCCGTACATCGTCGAGTACGTGATTCCCATGCAGGATCTGATGGTTCCCCTGCTGCTGGTCTACATCATTCCGCAGTTTGCGTTGACGCCGATGTGGATCGTGCTGGCGCGGCGCTATGGCAAGAAGAATCTTTGGCTGTTGGGGATGCTGGGTTCGGCAGGTGCATTTTTCGGTCTGTTCTGGCTCGAAACGCCGGGCCTGCTGATCTGGATATACGCTTTCGGCGCAGGATTGGCGGCCGGCATCGGCGCCGTTGTTGCGCCGGCCATTCAAGCCGACATCATCGACTACGATGAGTACATGACCCATGAGCGCAAAGAGGGTGCGTACCTCGCGGTCTGGAACCTGGTGCGCAAATCTGCTGGCTCGGTCACGGCCCTGGTGACGGGGATCGCACTGCAGCTGGCCGGATTCGAGCCCAACGTCGAACAGACCGAGGAGGCGAAGCTCGCCATGCGTGCGGTGTTCGGTCTGCTGCCCGCCGCGTGCTACGTGATCGGCGCGCTGCTGTTTGTGCGGTTCAAATTCAACGAGCGCGAACACGCAGAAATACGTTCGGGTGATTGCAAACCGCACGCGACCATCGGAGACACCTGAACAATGAGCACCCGTTACCGACTGTTTTCCTGGGAGCACAGCTACTTCTCCGGCAAGGTCCGCGCCTACCTGCGTTACAAACACTACTTTGGCGATCTCGGCGATGGCTACGAAGACATTCTGGCCACCCCGGAGCTGATTCAAGGATTGCTGGTACCCGCGACCGGGAGCAACGTGGTTCCCCAGGTCCTCACTCCGGACGGTGAATGGCTGCACGACTCCAGTGAAATCATCGACCGTTGCGAAATTCGGCACCCACAGCAACCGGTGATCCCCGCGCCGGAACGACCCCGGCAACGTCTAGCTGCGTATCTGATCGAGCTGCTGGCCGACGAATGGATGCTGGTGTATGGCTTCTGGGAGCGCTGGTACTACTCCCTCGAAGGGTCGACACCGAATCAGTTGGATTTCAATGCGCAGCAATGGGGCGCATTCATCAACCCGCGCGGCACGGGCAGCGAACGGCGGGCCGTTGGGCAGATGATGTTCCGCCAGAACATGGCCCTGGACGATCCTGGGAAAGCGACTCAGGGACCCTACTCCGGCCTGGTCGAACTGGGCATGACCGAACACACCATGGACGCATGGATCGCCAGCCACCGGCGCATCATGACCATTCTGGAGAACCACTTCGACGGCCACGATTTCGTTCTCGGAGGTCGCCCTTCGCTGGCCGATTTCGGGCTGCTCGGACCGTTGTACGCACACCTGTTCCGCGACGCCGTGCCCGGCCTGGAATGCGGATCGAATACCCGCTGGTCGCCGAATGGGTTGAGCGCACCAACGGCACCAACGCGCTGAATGCACGCAGCTACAATCAGCGGCTCTATCGCCTCGGTTCGGATGGCGAACTGATTGGCGAGGTTGCGACCAGTGACGGCGGTGAATGGTTGGCCGACGATGTCATCCCGCCCACCCTGGAACCCCTCATCGAGGTGTTCTTCGACGAAATGTGGCCTAGTCTGCAGGCCAGTCTGCAGGCGCTGCGCGATTACCTGGATAGCGATGCCCACGTACCCGATGCCGAGCTCCCGGGGAAAAGCTTCACCGCCACCCAGGGATTCGAGGCGTTGCAGCGCGATGGCGGTCCGCTCACTCACAGCTTTGAGATCGGTGGCGTCAGCGCACGGCGCATGGTGATGCCGTATCAGACGTGGATGTTGCAACGCCTGGCGGCAGCCAACGATCTCGACATCGAGATCGCCGGGCAGTGCCTCTCGGAGCTTCCCGCTTTACTCGAGGGTTGCCGGGTGAAGAAGGTCGCCGGTAGGCTGTACGAAGACGCAACAGCAAATCATAGAACCCAGGAGAACCAGACATGACAGAGCACCTCATCGAGACCCAGGCCGACGGCATTGCCACCTTGACGATGAACCGCCCCGAGGCGCGCAACGCCATGTCCGGTGAAATGATGGCGGCGCTCACCGAAGCGCTGCCCCGCCTGGCGGCCGATCAATCGGTGCGTGTCGTTGTGCTGACAGGCGCCGGCGGTGCTTTCTGTGCGGGCGGCGACGTCAAAGGCTTCGCATCCGAAGCCTCCTCCGGTAGTTCGTCCGGTGGCGGGTTCAACCTGGAGCAGCGCGTGCAGGGCCTTCGCACCGGCATGGAACTGAGTCGATGGCTGCATGAAATGCCAAAACCGACGCTTGCCGTCATACCGGGTCCAGCGGCCGGGGCCGGTCTGTCGCTCGCCCTGGCCTGCGATCTGCGCATCGCCGCAGACACCGCCAAGCTGACCACGGCGTTTTCGAAGGTCGGGCTATCCGGCGATTACGGCGGATCTTACTTCCTACCCTACCTGGTGGGTGCCGCCAAAGCCCGTGAGCTGTACTTCACCGCCGAGGTGATCTCCGGCCAACAGGCTTTTGAGTTTGGCCTGGTCAACAAGGTCGCACCTGCGGATCTTCTGGAGTCGGAAGCGCAGGCGTTCGCCACGCACCTGGCCGGACTACCCACCGTTGCGTTGGGCTATATGAAGAAAAACCTGAATGCTGCTCAGCATGGTTCGCTGAGTGATGTCATGGATCTCGAAGCCATGCACATGATTCGCACGTTCATGACCGAAGATCACAAGGGAGCCGCGCAGGCGTTCGTCGAGAAGCGGGCGCCGGAATTCAAGGGTCGCTAGGAGCGCCTGGGTCGCGATCTTATTGAGCGATGATCGCGAAGACTCCCGTATTTGCGGGGTCCAACCGGCACTCGGTTGCACCATTCTAGGGGTCGTATCTTACTGAATCGGCATTGGGTGAACGTCATGTCACGAGCACAGCTGATCGAAATGGCCAGGCATAATCTGGCCCACGCGAAAGCCGGAACCATCGAACAGGAACCCGATGTCATGCGGGTTCCTGTGACCAATTACTTCGATCCCGATCGCTGGCGCCTGGAGATCGACCGGGTGTTCAAACGCATGCCGCTGATGCTCGCATTGACATGCGAAATGTCCGAGCCAGGCGACTATCGGGCGTTGGAAGCCGTTGGCATGCCTGTCCTGCTGGTGCGCGGCGACGATGGCGAGGTACGAGGCTTCGTCAATATGTGCAGCCACCGGGGATCACAAGTCGTCCTGGAAGGGACCGGCAACGCTAAGCGCTTCAGTTGCCCCTATCACGCCTGGACCTACGACCAGCGGGGCGACCTGGTGTCCGTATACGCGAGTGACGACTTCGGCGAGATCGACACAGCGTGCAACGGCTTGACCAAGCTGCCGGTGATCGAACGGGCCGGTCTGATCTGGGTGGTGCTGGATCCCAACTCGACAATCGATATGGAGGCATTTCTATCGGACTACGACGAAGTGCTGGCCCACTTCGGATTCGCCACCTGGCATCTGTTCGACCGGCGCACCCTCCGCGGGCCGAACTGGAAGATCGCCTACGACGGCTACATGGACTTGTATCACCTGCCGATCCTGCATCGCGAGACCTTCGGCGCGCAGATGCCCAACCAGGCGCTGTACTACCCCTGGGGACCGCACCAGCGAGTCAGCTCACCCGATCCGAGCCTGGCACAGATGGAAGACCTGCCGGAAGAGGATTGGCCCGAAGCCCACATGATGTCCGGGGTCTGGACGATCTTTCCGCACGTATCCATCGCCAGTTTCGATGGCGGCGGCGGACGCGGCGTGATGATCTCGCAGCTCTTTCCCGGCGAATCCCCCGGCGAGTCCTACACGGTGCAGAACTACGTCCTGGAAAACGAACCCGACGAAGAGCAGGCCGCGGCTGCGAATGAACAGTTCAAGCTGCTCGAGTACGTCGTCCAGGAAGAGGACTACGCAACCGGCCTTCGCCAGCAGAAAGCGCTGCTCACAGGCGCCAAGAGCCACGTCATGTTCGGCCGCAACGAAGGCGGCGGCCACCGCTTCCATCGCTGGTTGGACACTCTTCTCGAAACGGACGACGACCAACTCAACGGGCTCTTTACCCAAGGGGAACGGTGGTCTGTTTGATTAGGGCTGGGCTTCGAATTCAAGTGTAGTGCGGTTGGTTTTAAACGCTCCAGGGCGTTGGCTTTGTTCGAGATTCGCGGCGCTAGGTGTATGTCTGTGTGGTTGCTTTGCCACACCAACCGCTGGGTAATCCGCCCCTGCTCCAACAGTTACGACCGCAAAGCAAACCACACGGACAGTGACTTAGCGCAACCGACGTAGAACAACGCCTACGCCCCGGAGCGTGTCCAAAGAGCGCCACCCCCATGGAATCCAGAGACTAGACTCAGTAAAGAGTCCCACCAGCTCTCCCTCGTAACTAAAAGAAATACACCCATCTAAGATATAGCTTCGATTCTCCTCCGCGGGTGAGGTCGCCGAGGACTGTTATACCGCCGTACTCGTCGCCTTCGTCGCCCAGGGGTTCGGTCAGCCCGAATTCAAGGCGCTGCGCGTCGCTCGGCTCGTAACTCAGCTGCATCTGCAGGAGGCTCGAGCGATCGTGCAGGTTGCTGATCAGGGTGAGGTTCTGCCTGACCAGTGGGTGCCACTCGATAGAACCACCGAACGCCGTGTAGTCCTTCATGAAGTTGAACACCTCGCCGCGCTGCAATCGGACGATCAGTGAATCCGGCAGGTTGAAGATGTCGACCGGCTTGTCGTTACGGCCGAAGCCGTTGCGATAATACTCAGCGAAAACGTAGGCGTTCTTCTGCGCCACGACGAAGCTGTAGTCGAGGTTCACGACGCCCGAGACCACCCATTTGTCTTCTTCGTCGAGATGCGTGGCCAACCAATCCGTCTGCAGCAGCGCCCCGCCGAGTGGGTGTCTGAAGGTGAAGCCGGCGATCAGGTCTTCGTAATGCCGCCCGCCGACGAGTTCAAGTTCCGATTCACCGAAGAATGAGTGCCACTTTGCACCGATCGAAGTCTCGTCTACGTCGCGATTCTCCTCGTCATCACGGCGCAACACCGCGAGCAGTTCGATGTCGCTTCCGCCCCCCAACAACCGATCGACCCTCACCAGATCCTCCCCCGCCTTGTAGTCGCGGTCCACGGTGGTGGGCGCAAACGGGGCGAACACGTCCATCGGCTGAAAGACCTTGCCGCTACCCCAGCTCACGGCGTCGCGGCCAAATGTGATACCCCAGCCATCTCCGCGATAGGTCGCCGCGAGCCGATCGAAACGGTGATAGAGCCGATGGTCCGCTCCATCATCCAGGGTCCAGGTCAGATCGAAGAAGCGTCGGTCGTCGTCGCGCGGCGTCTGGTCGAGCGTGTTCTGGGGGGTCTGGTTGAACTGGAAGCTGTCACCCACCTGATAGATGGTGGTGTGGTGTGCAACGAATTCCCAACGACCCTTGCGTTCGGAGAACATCAGACGCAGATCGAAATCGCCATCCGTGGCCGGCGACCCATCGAGCTCCCGCTGGAGATCGTGATTCGGGAAGTACGATTGTGTGCCAAACGCCTTCAGTCGCGCATCGAACTCCATCGCGTGGCTGCTCGCAGCCTGCCCCAGCGCAACAGCCAACAGCAACCAACGACGCATCACGCGGCGGCGGAGTCAGCCTTTTCATCGGAGACAATCCGGCCGTCCTTCAACTGGACATGCCGCCCCGCGTAGCCCATCACCACCGGGTCATGTGTGGCCGTGAGGATGGTTACGCCGTGCTTCCGATTAATTTCGGTCAGCAACCCCACCAACTCTTCGGTAGTCGTGGAGTCCAGGTTGGCACTCGGTTCGTCAGCGAGCAGCAGTACGGGGTTGGTGACGATCGCTCGGGCAACGGCGACCCGCTGTTGCTGGCCTCCGGACAACTCCCCGGGTCGACGATTGGCGAGCTCACCAATACCCAGCGAGTCGAGCATCGCGACCGCACGCTCGCTGCGCTCGTTCGCAGAGACGCCCTGCAACTGCATGATGAACTCGACATTCTCGCGCGCCGACAGCACCGGGATCAGATTGTAGGCCTGGAAGACGAAACCGTTTTTGTTCACCCGTAGCTCCGACAAATGGGCCTCGGTCAGCGTGGACAGCGGCACACCGTCCACGTACACCTCGCCCGACGTGGGCCGATCCAAACCCCCGATAAGGTTCAACAGCGTTGATTTACCCGATCCCGACGGTCCCGCAAGGCTGACGAACTCACCTGCTCGCAGTTCGAAATCGACATCGACCAGCGCTTGGACCGGTACCGCTTCGTCCTGATATGTCCGGGTCAAGCCCCGGCAGCGTGCTACTAACTCTGCCATGTCACCTTCTCATCGCCTCCAGAGGTCTGATTTTCACCGCCCGCATCGCGGGATAGAAACTTGCGAACACACCAAAGATCACCGTCATTACGGCAACCAGCACGAGATCTGATACCAGAAGCTGGGGCACCAGCACCGTGCGAATGCCGAACATCTCCACGCCCGCCGCCCAGCGTCCCAGATCGATGCCTTCGGCGAGCAGGCTCACCAGCCAGACACCGACCGCAATCCCCAGCGCTAACCCAACGCTAACGATCAGCACCGATTCGATCACCACTTGTGCAACCACGGCGCGGGGACGCATACCAACAGCGCGCAGCATGCCCAGTTCCCGTGTGCGCTCCAGTACCGCGGTCACCAGCGTGTTGATCAGGCCAAAGCCCAGTGCAATCATCATGATCGTGAACCAGATGAAGATCGCCGCGTCGGCAAACTCGAACATCGCCGCGATCTGCGGCTGCAGTTGCCGCCAGCCCAACACCTCGAGCTCGGAGAAGCTGGAAGCCAATTGTGCGCCGGCCAGTTCGCCATACTCGTCGGCGATCAGCCTGACCGATATTTCGGTGATCGAAGTGGTGTCGAGCAGTGCCTGCAGCCGTTCCCGGCCGGTGAACACGAATACCTTCTCCACGCCCGTACCTTCGCCGTCGTAGAGCCCCGCAATTCGAAAGCCTGCTTCCCTGTTGAGCCCGTCACTACCCTGGGTGATGATCACGATGCGACGGCCAAGCTTGGTGTCGAGCTGTTCCGCCAGCGCCTTGCCGATCAACACCCGCCGATCGTCCGGCCCCTCGAGATACTCGCCGATGATATCCACCTCGCCGAGGAACGAGATCAATGACTCGTTGCCCGGGTCGACACCAACGAGTTGGATGCCACGTGTCTCACGCTCGGACATGATCACCGCCGGCACCCGAACCCGCGACGTCCAGCCCACCAGCAGCGCCGGGTCCAACGCGGGTTGCCACTCGGGCGCAATCGTGAAGCTCTTGTCGATCGACGGGTCCGCGCGATAACCGGGCGCCAGCACCTTGACGTGGCCGGCCAGGTTGTTGACCGCGTCATTCATCATGTCGCCCTGATAGCCCCGAATGACGGCATTGGCCACCACCACGGTTCCCACCGCCATAAGGATCGCGGCCAGCAACATGCTGTTGCGACGCCGATGCCGCCACAGATTGCGCCAACTGAGCTGTACCAGCAGCGTAAACGGAAGTGTCACTCCTCGGCCCTCAGTTCGTCAGCGGGTTGCATGTGGCGGACCCTCAGCGTGGGAATCGCCGCCGCGAGCTGAATCGACAAAAACATCAACAGCGGCGCCCCAACCAGCACGTCGTATGCAAGTGCAGGATAAATACGGTCCGGTATGTGGAACTGGCGTAGCAATTCGCCTGCATCACCGAGCGGAATTCCGGTACTCGCGGTGAGCGACACGAACAGCACGCTCAGGCCTACGCCAAGTCCGATACCGAGCATACACATCAACGTCGCTTCGAGTTGCAGCTGCAGCATGATCTGGCCCGGGCGCATACCCAGTGCCAGCAGCATGCCGAACTCCCGCGAGCGCTCATACACCGTCATGGCAAACGTATTGAACACGCTGAAGGTGACCAGCAGCGCAAGCAGCACGAAAAAGATCTCCGTGCCGGCTTGCTTGAGACCCACCATCTGTTCCAGTTCCGGCATCAGTTCGGACCAGCCGATGACCGATAGATCATCCCCAAGCCGCTGCTGGAGCGCGGCCTCGAGCGCATCGCTGCGTTCGAGATCGATCAGCCGCAGCGCCAGGACGTGACCCTCGTTGGCAAGATCGAATGCCTCCTGGAACGCGCCGAGTTCGACCTGCAGCAGCGAGCGGTCCAGCTCGACTATCCCGGAATCGAATATCCCGACGATCTCGGTCGCCATTGCGGCAATACCACCGTCTTTACCGCTGCCGAGGACCACCACCTCATCGCCGACCGCAACGCCGAGATTCAACGCCAGCGCGGCGCCGATGAACGCTTCGCGACCCGTCGCAAGATATCGACCCGAAACGATCCGCTCGGACAGATTCGACACAGCGGCCTCACGAATGGGATCGATGCCCATGACTTGAGCGCCAAAGCTGCGCTCATCGCCCGATACCAGGGCAAACGCCTGTGCGCGCAAGGTGACGGCCTCGACTTCAGGAAGTGCTTCCAACTCAGCTCGCAACGCGCTCGCGTCATTCACGGTGTGGCGCAGCCCCGGGTCATCGAGGAAGCTGCGGTGCTGCACCTGAAGATGCCCGGACATCAAGCGAGTGGCGTTGTCGATCATCAGGCTGAAGGTTCCGACCTGCATCGACCAGGCAAACACCATGATGAAGATCGAGAAACCAACGCCAGCTGCGGTGAGCCAGGTCCGCCGCCGCGACCGCCAGAGATTACGCCAGGCCAATGACAGGATCATCGGGGCGAGCGTCCGCCGCCGCGCGACGCCGGGACGAATGGCCAGTGCGTCAGTCGGCACGCAGGGCGTCCGCCGGAACGATGCGCCGGACCCTCTGAAACGGCAGGAACGCGGCCAGCTGGCAGGCGAGGATCAACAGCACCGGGACACTGCCCATCACCAGAACATTGCGACCCCCGTAGAGTCGATCCGGCATGTGGAACTCGCGCATGAGTTCCGCCGACTCACCCATGGGGATGCCCGATTCGATCATCCAGATGAGTAACGGGGTGACCAGCAACAAACCGAGTCCGACGCCGACCAGGCTCATCCACAGCGCCTCCAACTGCAGCATTCCAACAATTCCCCAACGGCGCACACCCACCGCGATCAGCATGCCGAACTCATGGGTCCGCTCGAACACGGTCATGATAAAAGTGTTAACCACACTGAACAGCACCAACAACGCCAGAATGGAATAGAAGAATATGCTCGAGACGCGATCCAGTTCGATCGATTGCTCGAGTTCAGGCAGTAGTTCCCGCCACGGCAGCGCCCTCAGCCCGGCCGTCAGTTCCTTGTTCAGCTGCGCTGCGAGCGGATCGCTGTCTGCAGCCTGATGCAATCGAATCGCAATGTTGTGGGCTTCATCGCCCATGGTGTAGGCCTCGCGAAACGTCTCGATCGGAATCTCCAGCGTGCTGCGATCGATGTCCGAGTGGCCGGTTTCGAAGATCCCGACCACATCCAGCGCAAGCGCCGCCAGGCCACCTTCACGATCGGTGCCCAGCACGACCATCTCGTCGCCAACCTCGAGGCCGAGGTTGTGCGCCAGCGCCGTACCGATGAACGCCTCGAGCCCGCCCCGCAGGAACCGTCCCTGCGTTAGCGAGCCGGGAATAGACGACACGCGTGGTTCGGCGCCGGGGTCGACACCGATCATCTGGGCCCCGAAACTGCGATCCCCATCGGAGACCAGGGCGTAGGCGGACAAGCGGGGTGCCACGGCGGCAACCGCCCCTCGCTGACTCAGGCTCGCCACCAGAACCGAGGCATCGGATATGCTGTTTCTGAGCTTGGGATGCGAGAAATATTCCTCGTGCTGCAGCTGGATGTGGCCGTGGTAGAGCCCGGTTCCGAGGTCGACCATCGTTGCGTAGCTGCCGGATTGGAGCGACACGGCCGCGGTCAACAACATCACCGCGAAGGCGACGCCACCGGCTGTCAGCCAGGTACGGCGCCGGTTGCGCCACAGGTTGCGCCATGCGATAGCAAAGATCGTCAGTGCCGAGCGGCGGATGATCAACGTCCGGGGAGCGGCAACAGGCCCGGATACCGCTTCACTCATCCGGCGCGACCCGACTTCAACGCAAACACCGTGAACAGCTCGTCTTGTACCGAGATGTCGAAATCGGCAACGTCGTAGCTGATCTCGGTCCACTTGTCCGGTTCATCGAGCTTCGACATCCGTATTCGGGTCGCAAAGACACGATCGCCCAGCGTGCCAATATCGATGGCCTTCAGGCGCTTCAGGGGTACCAGATCCTGATCGAAGAATGTCTGCGAGATCAGCACATGGTCATCGCGAATTACCATCTCTTCTTTGCCCCACACCACCGGCGCTTCCTCGTGAGGGGTCGCCTCGATGGTGTAGTGGGTGAAGCCGTCCACCTGCTCGGTGTTGATCAATACCAGTTCGTACTGGTGCAGCAGCTTGTCGCTGCGTGATAGATCCTGATACGAGAAATCCGAACCCGCCCATCCCTGGGACATCATGCTGAACGGCAGCCGGATCACCCGGTTCAATTTCGGGGTAAAGGTCCACATCTTCTCGCCGGCCTTGAGCGTTGCATTGCCTGCGTCCTTGGCCGGCGCGGTGAACCTGATCAGGGCATCCTCCCTGCCCCTGGTCCACGCCCGCAAGCTCGACGTGCGCTGCCAGTCGGGCCGATGGATCACCATCGACATTTCGGTATAGGAGGAGCGTCCCCGAGTGAGATCGATTGCGGCGGCAACCAGGTCGCGCGCTGTGAGGGGCTGATCGTTCTGGGCGCCTGCGGAACCAGCCGCGAGCGCGATCCAGGTAACTACAATGAAGCGAATAACAACCATTTGTGCATCGTCCGAATTGGACTTAAGTCTATCGCACCAGACGCTGTACAACTATTTTCCCACCACCAGCCTACCTTCTACTTCCGCCGCCGTTGATGAAATCACCGTAACATTGCCTTGATCCCATCAAACCTCGCGGAGCTTCATGTATATTGCACCTCCTGGGGACGCCGGCCCGAGCCGTGCGAGACTCTATAGCTGACACGCTACGAAATTTAGAAGCAAGGGAGAACGACACGATGGCTACCGTCATGATTACTGGCGCCAACCGGGGCATCGGCTTGGAACTCAGCAAACGGTACGCCGCTGCTGGCAATGAGGTCATCGCCTGTTGCCGCGAGCCCGACAAGGCCGAAGCGTTGCAGAACATCGAGAACATCAGAATCTGCGGCGTTACCGTCGCCGATGGCGACTCCGTGGCTGCCCTTGCGACCGAGATTGGCGATCAACCCATCGACATCCTGATCAACAATGCAGGCACCCCCGGCCCGGCCCCCGAGCAGCAGTCAGCGCTAGAGATGGACTTCGATGGCTGGGCCGATGCGTTTGCCGTCAACACCATGGCGCCGCTGCGCATGGTGCAGGCCTTCCGCGACAACCTGAAGGCCGCGGACCGTGCTAAAGCCATCACCATCACCAGCCAGATGGGTGCATTGGATCTGAACTGGCCCGTCATGTACGCCTACTGCTCAACGAAAGCCGCAGTAAACAAAGTAATGCGCATGATCTCGCTCGAGTTGGCTAACGACGAAACGGCGGTTGCGCTGATTCATCCCGGTTTCGTTAAAACCGATATGGGTGGCCCGAATGCGGAGATCGAAGCCTCCGAAAGTGCCGAAGGCATCATGTCGGTGATCGAGGACGTGACTCTCGAGGGCACCGGTTGCTTCATGAAGTGGAATGGCGAGGTGCACGCCTGGTAGTCGCCGCGCCCATCTCTACAACAGAGGCTCGACAACAGAGGCGCTATAACAGACGCACGATAACGGCCTAACGTCCGCCGAAAGCCGCCGGGTATTCTATCCAGCCGGAATGGCCGGCGAGCGTGTCGTTGATCTTCAGTACCTGGAAGGCCGGGTCGAATTCGAGCTGTGAGTAGTGGAATCCGAGCGGCGCGGCAAGCTCGAAACCGAACCGCGCGTAATAGCGGGGGTTACCCAGCAGGAAGATCGCATCCCACAAGCCCTTACTTAGCGGTTCGAGTGCTGCGCGGATCAGCCCGGAGCCAATGCCTTCACCCTGGCGAGGTGGATCAACCGCCACCGGGCCGAGTGCGCAAAGTTGGAGTTCGCCGGCGTCGGCAAGCCTCACTCTGGAGAACAGTACCTGAGCGACCACCTGTCCCGCGTCTACGGCGACGCTGGTAGAGATGCACTGTTCGGTGCCACGTATCGCCGCAAGAATTTCCGCTTCGAGCGGACGGCCAAACGCGGCTTCGACAATCGCGTCGACGCGGGCGTGGTCGGCGGCGGATTCGGGCCGAAACGTAATCATCTGGATCGACCTGCGTGGCGCTGCGTAGAATCACCAGTATATCCAACGTCTGACCGAAGTCGTTGAATACGGTTCGAACTCGAAGAAACCTGAGGAAAAAACGATGGACCTTGGACTGAATGGGAAAGTAGTGTTCGTTGCGGGCGCCAGCCAGGGCATCGGCTACGGAATAGCAGAAACGTTCCTGGCCGAAGGCGCCAAGGTGATGATAACGGCGCGAGGTGAGCAGAAGCTTGCGGCCGCCGAGCAGCGTCTGGCCGCTCATGCGGAAGACGGGTTCCTCGCCCGGTTTGCCGGCGACATGACGCTCAGCACCGACATCCGCGCCGCGTTGGATGCAACGGAGCAACAGTTGGGGCCTCTCGACGTTGCTGTTGCCAACGTCGGTGGCGGCGAAGGACCTCCCGGATTCCCGTTCAGCGACGACGACTGGGCGGCAACCGTTCAGCAGAACCTTACGGGCTCGATCGTGCTCATGCGCGAAGCGTCGGAGCGGATGCTGGCTCGGCCCGCAGAACAGCGCGAAGGGGCCAACCTGGTCGCCATCTCGTCGATTGCCGGGGTCGACGCCATGGGCGGCTTGCAGGCCTATGGCGCTTGCAAGGCGGGACTCAATCACTTCGTACGCAATCTCGGCAAGCACCTGGGACCCAAGGGAATCCGGGTCAACGTCATCTCACCCGGCAATATCATGTTCCCTGGTGGCAGTTGGGAGCAGATTGTCGCGTCCTCGCCCGACTTCTGGAACGACTGGATCAATCGCGAAGTGGCGCTGAAGCGCTTCGGCACGGTTCAGGAGATCGCCGACGCAGTAGCGTTCTGCGCCAGCGCTCGGGCATCGTTCATGTGCGGTGAAGACCTGGTGGTGGATGGCGGCCAGGTTCGCTGAATCTCAGCGTTCCTCGAGCCCAGCTTTCTCCAGCCGCCACAACAATACATCGAGCCGATCCTGGCCAAAGAACGGTTCGCCGTTGAACACGCAGGTAGGCACGCCCCAATGACCGGCCGCCTCATGGTCGACCTGATTCTGCTCGATGACCGCCGTCAGCCGGTCGGCCTCGGCTGCCGCAATGGTGTCGAGTTCAGCCAGATCCAGGCCCGTACTGGCCGTCGCCTCGGCTAATTGCGTTCCCTCGTGCCAATCGCGGGCGCCACCCCAGATCAGTCCCGACACCGCGTTTGCGAACGCAATGCCGCAGCCTCGTTCCTCGGCCAGCACGCCCAGCCGCGTCAGACGGTGGATGTAGGGTTGCTCATCCGGAAAGCTCGGCCTTCCTTCGCTGTTCAGCTCCGACACCACTGGATCCGGACTGGGCCAGACGAACGGTAGCTCGAGAAATTCCGCCACCCTGAACACGTCGGTCATCAGGTAGCCGAACCATTGCGGATGCACCGTGTCGAAAAACTCCGGCGTGCGGATCGCAATGGGATAGACCGGGCGGAACCGGACGTCGAGCGCGTACCGGCCCGCCCACTCGGTCAGTCGCGGTGTCGCCAGGTACGACCAGGGGCTGCGAAACGACCAGAACACGTCGATGCCCAGGCGATCACTCATGTCGAACTACTGATATTTGCGCAGTTCGGCGCGACCCACCACCAGGTGGTGGACCTCATCAGGCCCGTCCGCAAGCCGCAGCGTACGTTGCCCGGTATACATGTCCGCCAACGGCGTCCATTGCGATACGCCGGTGGCCCCGTGCATCTGAATAGCCTGGTCGATGATCTCGCAGACCCGCTCAGGGATCATGGCTTTGGCGGCGCTGACATAAACGCGAGCCTCACGATTGCCCAGCACGTCCATCGCGCGAGCGGCGCGCAGCACCATCAGACGCATCGCATCGATATCGATCCGCGCCCGGGACACCACTTCCAGATTTTTGCCGAGCTGAATGATCGGCCGGCCAAAGGCTTCCCGATTCATCGTTCGCTTGATCATCAGTTCCAGGGCACGTTCGGCTTGGCCGATCGAACGCATGCAGTGGTGAATCCGACCCGGGCCGAGACGGACCTGGGAAATCTCGAAGCCACGACCCTCGCCGAGCAACATGTTCTCCTTGGGGACGCGCGCGTCGGTGAAGCGGATGTGCATGTGGCCATGAGGCGCATCGTCGTGCCCAAAAACATGCATCGGTCCGAGAATATCGACACCCGGATTGTCGGTCGGCACCAGGATCTGCGACTGCTGCTTGTGCGGCGGTGCGTCCGGGCTGGTCTTGACCATGGTGATCATGATCTTGCAACGCGGATCACCGGCACCGGAGATGTAGTATTTCTCGCCGTTCAACACCCACTCGTCGCCATCCAGCACTGCGCTCATGCCGACGTTCTTGGCGTCCGACGACGCCAGGTTCGGCTCTGTCATGGCGTACGCGGAGCGGATCTCGCCAGCCAGCAGCGGCTTCAACCATTGCTCCTTCTGCGCTTCCGTGCCCACCCGCTCCAGCACTTCCATATTTCCCGTGTCAGGCGCGCTGCAGTTCAGGCACTCGGAAGCAAGGGGTTGCTGGCCGAGTTCGGCCGCAATGTAGGCGTAGTCCAGATTCTTCAGACCTTCGCCGGTTTCCGCATCGGGAAGAAAAAAGTTCCACAGACCCTGGGCCTTGGCCTTCGACTTCGCGCCATCGAGCAGTTCCAGCTGACCGGGCGCCCAGCTCCATCGATCTTCGCGGTCCTCGCCCAGCCGGTAGAACTCTTCTGAGATCGGTGCGACCTCTTCCACAATGAATTTCTTGACCGCGTCGAGCAACGGCGCAGCCTCGTCGGACATGGCCAGGTTGTACATATCGGCTTCGACGCCGGCAGGGTTCAGATTCGCTTCTGACATAATTCCTCCAAGTGAACTCATCCCAGGTGGGCAGCCCTTCAGATTAGCACAGCGCTCTCCCTGCGGGCACGAGGTTGTACCTATATCGCAGTCGCTCAGGGCTGTTCCCAGTCGCTCAGGGCTGTTCCCAGTGGCTCAGGGCTCGCTGATGCGAATCTCGGCACTGCCCAGCGGCATCTCGAAACGCGTCCCGTCGCGCGTGACGATGACGTCGTTCGGCAGACCGCGGCGAAATATCCGTTCGAACAACGTGTTGTCGAACGCCGGTACCAGGTGATACAGCGCCAGTTGGTTCACAGCGGCGCGCTGCGCGACCGCTGGCAGTTCTGCCACGTGGGCGTGATAGTCGGTTACGTCGAGCAGGATCCGCTGCATGCGATCTCGCCCGACCTCCCCCATGCGCGCCGCCATCGCCCCAATCAGCGGCATGGACAGGGCGTCATGCAACAATAGATCCGCGCCTTGCGCCAGATCTATCAGCGCGTCGGAAACCACAGTATCCCCGCTAACCACCACCGATCGACCCTGGTAGTCGAACCGGTAGGCCATGGCCGGGCTGATGGGATCGTGACTGACCAGCGCCGCGCGAACAGTCAGGCCCTCGCCAAGGTCCAGCGAACCCGGCTCAATGCGCTGCGCCTGCAGCACACCGAGCGCAGCGGGCATCAGCGCTTCACCGTGGTGCGCGGTGCGGTAACCGCGATCCAATGCATAGGCATCGTTAAGGCCACTGACCACACGCTCGACGCCATCCGGACCAAATATCTGCAATGGCCGTGGTCGACCGGCGACCCACGAATTCAGATTGATCTCTGGAATTGCACCGATGTGGTCGGAATGAAAGTGAGTCAGAAACACGGTTTCCAGGTGTTCCAGCGGCCAGCCAGCCTGCGCCAGGACAATGGCCGATCCGGCACCGGCATCCACAAGTACCAGCCGATCGCCGGCGCGGATCGCTACACAGGCCTGCGCGCGACCCGGTTGCCGAACCGGTGCGGCAGAGCCGCAGACCAACACGTCCAGTTGGTCATCACCGCTGGGTTGCACGGGGCTGATCGCTCGGTCCAGCAAGAGCGGCAGAATGAAGTCCTGACCGGAGGGAGTCATCACCATCCAGCCAGCCGCACCGGCCAGCAGTAGCGTGATAACCACCAATACCTTGACCATTTGCGGCTCGCGCTATTCCTCGCCGATGCGCCGCAGCAGATGTTCAACGACTTCGGGGCCGTGGGTTTCCTGCAAGAAATGCGGCGCATCGGCAATCTTGTCGACGGTCGACTGCGAATAGCACGATGACCACTGGTCGCACCAGGATTCGTCGAACACGTCGTCCCGCAATCCCCAGATGAAGTGGATTGGTTTTTCCCAATCGGCCAACGCGGCGAAGCAGCGCGTCTGTTGTGTTGCGTTGCCCCCTTCCGGGTTGTCAAAGGGCAGCGAAAGTGGGAATCGTCGCGGACCTGCCTTGGAGGCCCGATCAGGAAACGGCGCCTCGTAGGCGGCGAAGGCCTGCTCGGGGGTCAGCGGACTTCCGGGATTGGCGGACGTAATCATCTGCATGACCGCCCCGCAAGCCTGGATCTCATCGAACCGGCCACCGGGATGCCAGCCAGCATTCCAGTCACGAAGCGCCTGGGTGTATTGGTATTCCGGGTGATGCAGCCAAGTGTTCATGATCGCCAAACGGTCGAATCGCGCCGGCATGTCAACGGCCTGTCGAAGACCAATTGGTCCTCCCCAATCCTGACAAATCAACGTGATACGTTCAATTTCCAGATTTTGTATTAAGTATGTAATCGATTCCGAATGCTTCTCGATGGAGTACCAGGCATCGTCCAGTACTTTGTCGCTCTTGCCGAAACCGATGCAGTCCGCTGCGATGCAGCGATACCCAGCCGCTACCAACGGTGGAATCATGCGTCGGTACAGATAGCTGGAGGTCGGCATGCCGTGGCACATCAGCATGACTGGCCCATCGGCGGGCCCCTCGTCGACGTAGTGCATGCGCAACCCCTGCCATTCGATATAACGGGCGTCGAACGGGAAGTCGATCCATGCGTCGAATCTTTGTTCCGGGGTGCGCAAGATCTCCATACTCGTCCTCTGTTACGCGCAACGCGCCTTACACGAGAGCGCGATATAGTGACATTCATGAACCGGACTTGCATCGTCTGGACTTTCATCATCCAGAATTTACAGGGAGCTGCTGCAGCATGGCCTACGAATGTTTTGAGGTGACCATTGCCGACCGGATCGCGCACGTCGTGCTGACCCGACCGGAGAAACGAAACAGCATGGGTCCCGAATTCTGGGACGAGCTACCCGAGATCATCGAGGACATTGACGCCGGGTCCAAGGCCCGGGTGATTGTCATCTCCTCCACGGGTCCACACTTTTCCGCGGGGCTGGACATCAAGGCCTTCGGCCCGGCGAGTGGCGGCTCCAATGACGCCGATGAAGGCATCCTGCGGCAACGGGGGGCGGCGTTCTACGACAACGTGTTGCGCATGCAGACCACGTTCAATTGTCTCGAGGCTTGTCGGGTTCCGGTGTTGGTGGCCATCCAGGGCGGCGCGATCGGCGGAGGGGTAGATTTCGCAACCGCGTGCGACATGCGCTATGCCACCGAGGATGCCTTCTTTACGATCTTCGAGGTCAACATCGGCATGACCGCCGACGTCGGAACGTTTCCCCGATTGGTCAAACTGATACCCGAGGGTATCGTCCGGGAGCTCGCCTATACCGGGCGCCGCATGTCGGCGGACGAGGCGCAGCGGGTTGGCCTGGTCAACCAGGTATTTCCCGATCAGCAAGCCATGCTCGACGCCGTGATGGACATCGCCCGGGAGATCGCAAGCAAAGCGCCGCTGGCCGTCTATGGCTGCAAGCGCATGATCAACTACGCGCGGGATCACACGACCGCCGACGGGCTGGACTACATCGGCATCTGGAACGCCAGCATGCTGCAACCGGCCGAGATGGCCGAAGCGATCTCAGCCAACGGCGAACAGCGGCCCGGAAAATTCGTCGACCTGCCGGTGAGGCGTCGGCGGACAGCGCATTAGACGCACAGCGAACTAGCCGAGAGAAATAGCGACGTATGGTTGTGACGGCCTTACCTGCGAATGCCATTCGTGTCGACGTCCCGCTATGCTAAGCGACCGAGCAAACAAAAAAGGGTTGGCATGCGCAGAACATCCACGACGTTGATTCTCACGGCACTCGTTGCCTTCGGCAGCTGCAATGCTACGTTTGCCGATGCGGACGAAGTTGAATCGCTGCAGACAGCGCTCGCTTCCACCGATCGCGCGGAGGCGGATCGTAATCGCGACGTCGGACGCAAACCGGCCGAGGTGGTGCGCTTCCTCGGCATCGCGCCGGGCTCGACCGTCGTCGATCTGATAGCCGCATCAGGCTATTACACCGAAGTGTTATCGATCGCGGTTGGCCCCATGGGCACGGTCTACGCGCAGAACACGGCCAGTGCGCTGCAATTCCGGGACGGAGCCAACGACAAGGCGATGACCGCCCGGCTGGCTGATAACCGACTGGCCAACGTCATTCGCTGGGACCGCGAGTTCGAAGATCTCGGCCTGGAGGCTAACTCGATCGACGTGGCACTGACCGCGCTCAACTTTCATGACATCTACAACGGCGCCGGACCTGAGGCCGCAGCCGGGTTTCTCACCGCTATGTACGGGGTCCTGGTGCCCGGCGGCGTGCTGGGCATCATCGACCACTCGGGTGCACCGGACGCCGACAACGCAGCCCTGCATCGAATCGAAGAAAGCCTCGTGATCGGCGCCGCTGAGACCGCGGGATTCATCGTGGAAGCGCATGGCGAGTTTTTACATAACGCCAACGACCCTCGCACGGCAATGGTTTTCGACGCATCGATACGCGGCCAGACCGATCGATTCGTGCTGCTCCTGAGGAAACCAGCCGGGACCTAAGAAGACGCCTGGAACTCGCGCACGGCCGCGTTCATGACTCGATGTATTCCGCCATGTGAGCGAACTGCAGGGCCTGCCGCTTGGCGCTTTCGAGATCGTAGTGCATCCGCGAAACGATGCGCTGGGCATACAACCCGCCACCGGCCTGAATGTTGGTCACGGCGCTCCAGCCGCCCAGACCGTCTGCTGTGGTGTCGCGAATAGCGTGGAAAAGCCTGGTCCGGTACACCCCATCAACCGACTGTGCAGTGCCCATGTATTTTCGAATCAGGTGGCCGGTCTCGGGGTTATCCAGGTCTGACATCGAAGGCGCGGTCAGTACCGACCCGCCGGCGATGTCATGCAGATGGCGCACCATGAGCGAGTAGTTGGCGGCGCCGTGATATTTGCCAACGTTGGTGTACAACTCGTTTGGAAACGCCGCACCGTCCGAGGTGACGCTCGAACTTTCGATCGCCGCTTCCAGAGAGGCACGGATGAGCGTGGCATTGATCATCATTTCCGAGATCTTCTCTTTGATGTGCCCTACCCGTTCAAGACCGTTGGCTTCAGCGATCAGCTGGGCAAACCCAACCAGTCGATCGTAGCCACTGACCATCGCCGCAAGGCCACCCAACCGCTCCCACAGCCCCAGCGAGTGGGCAAACACCGTGGCCAGGTGTGGATGACCCGCGAGGAAAACCCGCTCCTCGGGGACGAACACGTCGTCGAACATCACAAAGCCCTCAGGCGTATGCGCGCGCCCTGACACCGGAAAATCACGTTTATCCTCGTGACGTGGCGCGTAGGTAGTGTTGACGATCTTCACGCCCGGGGCATTGACGGGGACCATGCAGGCGACCGAGTAGTCGTCTTCGCCTTCGCGCATCGCCTTGGTTGGGATAGTCATCAACTCATGGCCCATCGACGCAGCGGAAATGTGCAGCTTGGCGCCACGGATCACGATGCCATCGGCACGTCGCTCGACAATCCGAACGAAGGCATCGGGATCGTCCTGCTGGCTGGGGCGACGGCTGCGATCGCCCTTGGCATCCGTAATGCATTGAGTAATCCGCAGATCCTTGCGCTGCACGTCCTTGACGTACTCGCGGATGCGCTGTGCGCTGTCGGGAAGTTCGGCGTCAATGCGATCCGCCGCGGTCAGCAGGGTCATGATGGATGCGTAGGTCACGTGGGTCAGCAGATCCACCGACTCGTGCAGTTCCACCTGTTCGCGCAGCTCCTGCGCCGAACCCGGTACCGCCATGAAAGCGCCGATAGCATCCGGTGCCGGGTCGTAGAACCGGTGATAGCCTTGCGCGGCCGAATCCACGGTAATGCCGAGGATCGCGTGACCCGGTAGATCGTCGATTCGCTTACCCTCGAAGTAGGTCTGCCGGCCGTCGTTCAGCGAAGCCCGGTACTGGTCTCCCGTCATCATCCGCAGTGTCTCCCCTTATCCGTATCCGTATCCGTATCCGTATCCGTATCCGTATCAGTTTCCAGCCAACGGCAGAATCTCGGTGCCGTCGAGGTAGTCCAATTCCAGTAATTCTACATGTGGAGCAATCCGACTCAGCCGTTCGCGAATCGGCGCAAGATCGGTATCGATCGAAAATCCTGGCAGCCAATTATCGTGATGGCACAGCACCATCCGCTTGGGCCGCAACAGATCGGCCTGCCGTGCCACGAAGTCTGCCAGTGAGCCTTGAATGGGCTCGCCGTCGATGTTGCCTCTGCCAGCTGCCGCGACAATGGCGATGTCCGGGCGGAGATCGTGCAGAATTCCCGACCAGTGTCCCGAGGTGTCCTGGAACAGCACGCTGCCGTCAGGTGTTTCAAAAAGATAGATCAGCGCCCCCCCGTCGCCACGATCACCCTGCTGGCTCTCCGTGACGTGTGCGATTCCCGGTGGTTCCAGGCCGGTGGCAAGATGCTTGAGCAACTCTTTGTAACGCTCTCGCTGTTGCTGCCAGGTCACACCTAAATCGCCCAGGCACACCTCCCCGGCTTCCGCCATCTGGCCGTGCGACCAGACGCACGAATGCTGGCTGGGATAAACGGAAACTGTGATGTGTTCGCCCAACTCAATAGTCTCGCCGCCGGCAACGCAGATCATCTGCTCGAGGGGCACGCCAGCCTGTTCCATCACCCGAACGGTTTCGTAGCTGCCGATGATTTTCGCACCGGTGTTGGCGGCAATGCGCTCGGCGCCGTACAGATGATCAAAATGAGAATGGCCGACAACGATCCAATCGCACTGATCGATCGCATCGGCGCTCAGCCCCGTGCCCGCAGCCCCATCCGCACGATCTATATAGGCATCCAGGAAAACCGTGATCGGGCCCAAGCGCAGGCGAAAGGTCGCACAACCGTACCAGTCGAGGGTCGCGCTCATGGCCTACAGTGCGGCCGCTCGCTGATACGCCGGGCGCTCGATGATGGCGTCCCAATAGCGCTTCACATTGGGCGTAAACACCTCCTCGATGCCAAGTGAGTTCGCCAGGTGAATCGCATACACGGTGCACACGTCTGCGATGGTAAAGCGGTCGCCGCACAGGAATTCACGATCTGCGGTAGCCTCCTCTACGCTGCGCATACGCGCGAGGAACCACCGCCTATAGTCCTCTGCTACCTGTGGATTGCGTTTCTCCTCAGGTTCCAGCTGGGTGTAGCGCAACACCAGCGTCAGCGGAAAGGTCAACGTCGCATCACTGCGATGCAACCAATTGAGATAAACGCCATATTCGGGATCGTCCGCGCTGACCGCGAGCGGCGTCGGCCCGTAGCGCTCGACCAGGTATTGAGAAATACCTGCCGATTCGGTCATCTTCACGTCGCCATCGACCAGACAAGGCACCGTGCCGAGCGGGTTCACCTCGAGATAATCCCGCTGCAGAAAGCGTGGCGGAAACGGCAAGGTCACCAACTCGTACTCCAGACCCATTTCTTCAAGCGTCCAGAGCGGCCGCATCGAGCGCGCCCCAGGGCAGTGATACAGGGTCACCGTCATCAACTTCATCTCACCAGGTTCGATCAATGACAATACACTAACGGATTTACGTTAATCGGCACATCGTGACGCGGATCACGTTGCCGGCAGCTAGCGATGCTCACCGTTCCCGCATGCCGACCCAGGTCACGCCCCGCAGCACGGCACCTGCATATAGTGCCGGATCCTATCGGTCGCACGTTCGAGGTGAGTAGCGCAGTGGCATACATTCAGACCTATTTTGAAGGACAGTTCAGTGGTGAAGTCGAACTGAGCCACCGGGTTCTGACCGTCGGTCGTGGCAGCAAGTGCGACATTCGCATCGACAATGCCGCCATATCCTCATTTCACGCCATTGTTTCGCCGGACGGAGACTCGTTCGTGATCGAAGACGCCGCGAGTACCAACGGCCTGGTGGTCAACGGCAAGCGGACCCATCGCCACCGGCTCGAGTTCGGCGACGAGATAAAATTGCCCAAACATACGCTGCGTTTCGTGGAGAACGCGGGCGGGGTCGAGCTTCCGGCGACGCAAGATACACGTTCGGACCAGGGTCAGAGCGCAACATTCGAGATCGACGTAACCGAACTCGTGGACGTGGTCGCAGCGCGAGCGAAGCAGATCCACCCCAAACTCACCGTCCAATCGGTGCGCGACGGTGATTCGGAGCACACCCTGAACAAGGTTCATCTAACCATTGGCAAGGGCCGCGATTGCGACGTGCGGATCGGCGGTTGGCGTGCCCCACGCCTCGCCGCCACCATCAGCCGCAAGGCAGACGGGTTTCATCTGGTGCCCGAATCGGGAACCGACGTAAGTGTCAACGGCGCCTCGGTCGCAGAACCCTGGCTGCTGGGACATGGCGACACCATCGAACTGGTCAATCTGACGTTGTCCTTCAGCGACCCGGTCGCGGCCTGAGAGACCGCCATGGAGATTCCCGGTTACTCGGATCTGCGGGAGATCGGCCGCGGCGGAATGGCCCGGGTATACCTGGCGCGGCAGGAGTCGCTGAGCCGAAACGTCGCGCTCAAGGTGCTCAACAAATTCGACAAACCCACCGATGCGCAGCGTTTCCTGAACGAAGCGCACCTGATCGCTTCGCTCGACCACCGCAACATCATCACCATTCACGACATCGGCGCCCTGGGTGAGCGGCACTACATCGCAATGGAGTATCTCGCCGGCGGAGATCTCGAGAAACGCCTGAAGAAGCCAATCGAAGTTGACCAGGCCCTCGAAATTGTTCGAGTCATCGGCGCCTGTCTGGCGTTCGTACATGCCCAGGGGGTGATTCACCGCGACATCAAACCCGCGAATATTCTGTTCCATACAGACGGCACGCCGATTCTCACCGACTTCGGCATTGCCAAGCACAACGAGCTGGACGCCAAGCTGACTATGGACGGCACCGCGGTCGGCAGCCCTTACTACCTCAGTCCGGAGCAGGCTGAATGCAAACCTCTGGACGGCCGCACCGACATTTACGGTCTGGGCGTAGTGCTCTACGAAATGCTTACCGGCCAGAAGCCCTTCGAAGGCAGCACGCCTATGGAGACGTTGGTCGCCCACATCACCGAACCGGCGCCGCCATTGCCCGAATCATTGAACCGATTCCAACCCTTGCTCGATCGAATGCTCGCCAAACAAGCCGATGACCGTTTCGAAAGCGGTGCTGAACTGGTCGAGGAAGTAGCTCGGGTCAGTTCGGACAACCTGCCAGGGCCGTCATCTATTTCGGGATGGACCAGAGGTCGTGACAAGGATCGCCGTAAGGACCTCCCCAAGGATCGGGGCAAGGACCTCCCCAGGGATCGGGGCAACAACAGCCGAGGCGCGCGCCTGCGTCGTTACGCAAACTTCGGGGCCGTGGCGCTGGTGATGATTGCAATCGCCGGTTATTCAAGCATTCGCACGTTCAAGATCGAGTCGCACCTGCAACAGGCTGATCATGCCCGAAGCGAACAGCGATTGTACTTTCCTGAAAACGACAACGTCCTGTACCACTATCAAACGGTGCTCAAATGGGATTCAGGCAACGATCGCGCCGTCAATGGCCTGGTGGAGGTCTATGTCGAACTGGCAGACAAGTCGATTGCCAATCTGCAATACGGCAAAGCCCGCCGATACATCGAAGCCGGTCTGGATCTGGCACCCGAGGACCAGACGCTGCTGGAGCTTCAGGAGAACGCCCATTTCTTTGGTGATGCGCCACGCCGGGTCGCAAACGGTTTCAAGTCGATGTTCGGCTTCAAGGACGAATGATCGATGCCCTGGACGATCACTCATGCCCAGCACACCGGTGCCCGCGACGAGCAACAGGACCGGGTGGCCTCGTTCCAACTGCTGAATCCCGACACGCACCTGTGCGTGCTCGCCGACGGAATGGGCGGTCATGCGCGCGGCGCTGAGGCGGCCCAGGCCGTGATCAACGCAGCCAGACCATTCTGCAATTCGATGGTCGACGATCCGTTCGACGTACTCGAACGTCTGTGTAACGCCGCTCACGCGAAGATACGCGAGCTAGGTACCGGCCGTTCGTCCCCGGGCAGCACCTGTGTCGCCCTGTTGGTGTGCGCAACACACGCCTATTGGGCGCACATCGGCGATAGTCGCCTCTATCAGTTCCGCGACGGCGAGTTAGTTCGCGCCACCGAGGACCACTCCCTGGCGGCGCTGGTTGCCAAGCAACAGGGCGGCGGCGCTCAGGCGGTAGCCAATAACGCGGTGTATCGGCGGCTCGGCGGGGACGACCCACCGCTGCCCGACTACGACGCGGTCGAGATCGCCCATGGCGATACGTTCCTGCTTTCAAGCGACGGGTTCTGGGATCAGTTTCCCCACCGCGAGCTTGCCGTTCGGCTTGACCAGGGTGAACTCGAACAGGAACCGCTCGAGGCGCTGGTGTTGCGCGCGATCAAGCGCGCCGGAATCCGCGCCGACAACGCCAGCGTGGTGTTCGCGCGCTGGCACGATCAAGACAGCCTGGGCTAACCACCACTGGTTACTTCCAGCGACCTCTTGCTACATCGACCGCCGGTATTGGCCGCCGACCTCGAACAGTGCATCGGTGATCTGGCCGAGCGAACAGTAGCGGACGGCATCCATCAACGCCTCAAAGCCGTTGCCGTGGCTGGTAACCGTTTCTTTGATCCGCTCCAGCGCCGCAGCCGTCTGGTCCGCGTTTCGCTCCTTGAATGCCGTCAAACGGTCGATCTGGCTGCGCTTTTCGTCTTCGGTGGAGCGGGCCAATTGAACGTTGAATTCTTCTTCATCGTGGTCGGGCGCAAGGAACGTGTTGACGCCAATGATCGGCAGGCTGCCGTCGTGCTTCTTGTGCTCGTACAACAGCGACTCCTCCTGGATCTTGCCGCGCTGATAGCCCGTCTCCATTGCGCCCAGCACGCCGCCACGCTCGGAGATCCGTTCGAATTCCTGGAGCACGGCTTCCTCGACCAGGTCGGTCAGTTCTTCGATGATGAATGCGCCCTGCACGGGGTTTTCGTTGCGCGCCAGGCCGAACTCACGATTGATGATCAGCTGAATCGCAAGCGCCCGTCTGACCGATGATTCGGTCGGCGTAGTGATCGCCTCGTCGAAGGCGTTGGTATGCAGGCTGTTGCAATTGTCATAGATGGCAATCAACGCCTGCAACGTGGTGCGGATGTCATTGAAGTCCATCTCCTGCGCATGCAACGACCGACCGGAGGTTTGAATGTGGTATTTCAGCCGTTGGCTACGCTCGTCGGCGCCATACTTTTCGCGCATGGTCACCGCCCAGATGCGTCGGGCCACCCTGCCCAGCACCGTGTACTCCGGATCCATGCCGTTGGAGAAAAAGAACGAAAGGTTCGGCGCGAACGCATTGATGTCCATGCCGCGGGTCAGGTAGGCCTCCACGAAGGTGAAGCCATTCGACATGGTGAAAGCCAGCTGCGATATCGGGTTCGCCCCTGCTTCGGCAATGTGATAGCCGGATATAGATACGGAATAGAAATTGCGTATGTCGTTGTCGATGAAGTACTGCTGGATGTCGCCCATCATCCGCAGGCTGAACTCTGTCGAAAAGATGCAGGTGTTCTGACCCTGATCTTCCTTGAGGATGTCCGCCTGCACCGTGCCACGCACCATCCGCAGCGTCTCCGCCTTGATCTGTTGCTGTTCTTCGTCACTGGGCTGCCGGCCCTGCTCGGTGACGAAGCGGTCGGTTTGCTGATCGATCGCGGTATTCAGGAAAAACGCCAGAATCGTTGGCGCCGGCCCGTTGATCGTCATCGACACGGAAGTCATCGGATCGCACAGATCGAATCCGTCGTACAGCACCTTCATGTCGTCGAGCGTTGCAATCGATACGCCGGAATTGCCGACCTTACCGTAGATATCAGGCCGCTCGTGCGGGTCGAACCCGTACAGCGTCACGGAATCGAACGCGGTCGACAGGCGCTTCGCTTCGGAATGCTCCGAAAGCGCCTTGAACCGGCGGTTGGTACGGAACGGATCACCCTCACCGGCAAACATCCGGGCGGGGTCTTCGTTTTCGCGTTTGAAGGGAAACACACCGGCAGTGTAAGGAAAGAAGCCGGGCAGGTTCTCCCGCATCAGCCAGCGCAACTGCTCACCCTGGTCTAAGAATCCTGGAACCGACACGCGCGGTACCCGGCTGCCAGACAAGGTCGTAAAGGTGAGTTCCGTGCGGATCTCCCGGCCACTGGGCAACTGCGTCACCAGTTCATCCTGGCGATAGGCTTCGCGCGTTTGCGGCCAATCCTTGAGCAGCGCCTTGGATTGCGCGTCGAGCGCATTGTCACGCGCATCAATCAGTTCATCGAGCGCATCAACAGGGTCTGCGTCGGTCGCTTCGAGCATCTCGCGGGTGGCAGTCAACTGCTGCCGCTCCCGGGCGAGACCCGACTGCGTTTCGATGCGCCCGTGATAAGCGCGCACCGTCTCCGCGATCTCCGCCAGATATCGCTGCCTCTCTGCCGGGACGATCACCGTCTTCTCGGACGATTTCTTTACCGTAACCAGCGGCAGACGGCCCGGGTACTCGCGCAGCCCGTGGCTGCGCAGAACCCTGACCAGGCCCTGATAGGCCGCAGTGACGCCATCGTCGTTGAAGTGCGAAGCGATGGTACCGAACACGGGCATGTCCTCCGGGCGAACATCGAACGCCTGACGGTTGCGTTGCATTTGTTTGGATACATCCCGATGCGCGTCGTCGCTGCCTTTGCGATCGAATTTGTTGATGACCACGAGATCGGCAAAATCGAGCATGTCGATTTTCTCGAGTTGGCTCTGGGCGCCGAACTCCGGCGTCATCACGTACATGGACGCATCCACGTAAGGCACGATCCCAGCATCGCCCTGGCCGATACCCGGTGTCTCGACGATGATCAGATCGAAGCCTGAAACGCGCATCGCCTGTATGATTTCCGGCAGGTAATCCGGAACTTCCGCCACCGCGTCGCGGGTTGCCAGACTGCGCATGAAGATGTTCGGGTGATAGATCGAGTTCATCCGGATCCGGTCGCCCAACAACGCGCCGCCGGTTTTGCGCCGCGTCGGGTCGATGGCCAGAATGCCGATCTTCACCTCATCGCCACTGTCCAACCGAAACCGCCGAATCAGCTCGTCGGTTAACGACGACTTGCCCGCACCGCCGGTACCCGTAATCCCCAGCACCGGACAACCGGCCACTTCACCAGACAGCTTCTTGAGCAACTCCCGCGGTTGCTCGCCGAGCAGATCACGTTCTATTTCGGTGATCGTGCGCGCCAGCAGATGGCGATCGCCGTTGCCCAGTTCGGTAAGGTCTTCCAGCGCGTCGAGATTGCCGTCCAGACTGCAGCGCGACAGCATGTCGTCGATCATGCCTTGCAGTCCGAGACGATGGCCGGCGTGCGGCGAGTAGATCTGCGCCACACCGTAGGCTTCGAGCTCGCTGATCTCATCCGGAACGATCACACCGCCGCCGCCGCCGAACACCTGAATATGGCCGGCGCCGCGCTCCTTCAACATGTCGATGGCGTACTTGAAGTACTCGACGTGACCACCCTGATACGAACTGATCGCAATCCCCTGGACATCTTCCTGAAGCGCCGAATCGACGATCTCGGCGACCGAGCGATTGTGGGCCAGGTGAATCACCTCGGCGCCAGACGCCTGAAGAATGCGACGCATGATATTGATCGATGCGTCGTGGCCATCGAATAAACTTGCCGCAGTAACGAAGCGCAGCGGTACCGTCTTGGCCGTTGCCGGAGTAGGTAACTGCTCTACTGGCTCACTCATCTCGCTATCCTCCTGATCTCAGTTCCCAATCAGTTCCCGACCCCAAGCGCCAGGCGCATGGTTTGTTTCAAGCCTTCGTGCAGCGCCGCCACTTCTTCCAGATCGTCGAGGTGCTGCAACCAATGGTAAACAATGCCCACGATGGACGCGCCAAACTGGCCGGCGATCGCATCCTCGGACAACTCAATTTGTGCGTCTCCGGCAGTCACCGCGCCGCGGATCCACTCCGCAACGTCCTGCCGGCGACGGTCGTGAATGCCCGCCACTACCTGCTTCACGCCCGAACT
>PVMK01117100.1_pt1 | contig 32895 bp, 32 predicted proteins | sample 1853481 | NCBI WGS metagenome assembly PVMK01 (sample SAMN08533507, study PRJNA380276) | Marine sediment metagenome, whole genome shotgun sequencing project.
CGCCAACAGAACGGCACGACCCCGGGTTGATCAAGCCACTCCGTGATGCCAGCACGCGCATAGAGGCGTCTCACGAGGCCGACATTCCAACTAACAGCAAGGTGGAAACCGCGCCCGGCCTGAGCTGCGAAGCCCGTTACCAGGCGCTCTCGCCTGTCGGGCTTTACATTCCCGGCGGCAGTGCGCCACTGGTTTCAACGGTGCTCATGCTGGCCCTCCCGGCCCGGCTGGCCGGCTGTCGCGAAATCATCATGTGTTCGCCGCCCAGTAAAAATGGCGACATTCCGGACGAAGTACTCGCTGCCGCACAGCTTTGCGGCGTTCATCGCGTGTTCTGCGTCGGCGGCGCCCAGGCGGTGGCCGCCATGGCCTACGGTGTCGGCTCTGTGCCGCGTTGCCGGAAAATTTTCGGCCCTGGCAACGCCTGGGTTACCGAGGCCAAACAGCAAGTGTCGCAGGATCCGGAAGGAGCGGCTATCGATATGCCGGCAGGGCCTTCAGAGGTACTGGTGATCGCTGACCAATCGGCGAACCCTGAATTTGTCGCCTGGGATCTTATGTCCCAGGCAGAACATGGCCCGGATTCACAGGTGATCCTGTTAACGGACAATGCCGGACTGGCTTCGGCGGTGATCGAGCGGCTGAATGAGTTGGCTCCAGGAACTGCCCGTTCAGCCATACTCAGGCAATCCCTGGCCGAAGCGCGAATCATCCAGTTGGACAGCCTTGCCGAGGCGCTTGAGCTGTCCAACGACTATGCACCGGAGCACCTGATCATCAACACGGTTGATGCAGATGATCTGGCACAACAGGTCGAGAATGCCGGCTCGGTGTTTATTGGGCCCTGGACACCCGAGTCGCTGGGAGATTATTGTTCCGGCACCAACCACGTACTGCCTACCTATGGATGGGCACGTTCCCACGGCGCCCTCGGAGTTGGCGACTACATGCGCAGAATGACATTTCAACAGGCCAGCCGGAGCGCCCTGGAGCAAGTAGGCCCAACAGCGGAGACGCTGGCCGCGGTTGAGGGCCTCGAGGCGCATGGCATGGCCGTGAGAGCGCGTCTCGAACAAGGTGGTGGCAGCCGATGAGCATCAATACACTGGCGCGGCCGGAAATCGTTGCGATGAAGCCCTACTCTTCGGCACGCAAGGAGGCTCCAGGCCAGGGGATACTACTCAATGCCAATGAATTACCCTGGCCCCTGCTGGACAACGGTGGGCTGGACATCGGCTTGAACCGCTATCCCGATCCCCAGCCGCGGATACTGGTTTCCCGGCTGGCTGAGCTGTACGGGGTTGCGAAGGAAAATGTGCTGGTCACGCGTGGCAGCGATGAAGGCATCGATCTGCTGACGCGGGTGTTCTGCCGTGCAGGCCAGGATGCAGTCCTGCACTGCCCACCCACTTTCGGCATGTACCGGATAGCTGCCCAAACCCAGGGGGCGGCTGTCGTCTCCATACCCCGGCGGGCCGGGGAGGGATTCAGACTGGATGAGCAAGGCATCCTGGACGCCGTTGCAACGGATGACCGCATCAAGCTGGTCTTTCTGACCTCACCCAATAACCCGACTGGCGATGCCATAGAAGCGAGCTACTTGCTGGATCTACTGGAAGTCACTTCAGACCGGGCGCTGCTTGTGGTCGATGAAGCATACGCGGAATTTTGCTGTAATCCATCCGCCACCGGACTGATTGACCGCTTTGAAAACCTGGTGGTGCTGCGCACACTGTCCAAGGCCTGGGCTGCTGCTGGACTTCGTTGTGGCACGGTGTTGGCACAGGCTTCAGTCATTTCCCTGTTGCGCCGGATCATTGCCCCCTACCCCCTGGCCACTCCGGTGATTTCTCTGGCCTGCCGCATGCTCGATAAAAAGATGCTTGGCCGGCAACAACAAATACCAGAGAGGTGGAACTGAATAAGGTGCGCCTGCTCTCGATACTGGAAAACCGGCCATTCATTCGAGATCTGTGGCCGGGTGAGGCCAATTTTGTCCTGCTCAGGGCCGATAATTCGGATGATTTTCTGACATTCTGCGCGGCCCGGGGTGTCATTCTGCGTGGATATCCCACGGACCCGATGCTGACCGACTGCGTTCGTATCTCGGTAGGCAGTGAAGAGGACCTGTGTGCACTGGAATCGGCACTGGATGCCTGGGAGGCGGAATCATGAACCCTTCAATTGCAAAAAAGCGGAGGATACTTTTCCTTGACCGTGACGGTACGCTGATTTTCGAACCCAAAGACAAGCAAATCGACTCGCTGGAGAAACTCGAATTGATTCCAGGTGTCATTCATGCCTTGCTGGAATTGCAAAAAGCGGGATATGAACTGGTCATCGTCAGCAACCAGGACGGGCTCGGGACCGACTCCTACCCACAGCAGGATTTTGAAGTTCCACAACAAAAAATGCTGCAGCTGTTCGAATCCCAGGGCGTCAGCTTCAGCGCAATTCACATCGACCCGCACTTCGAGCACGAAAATGCGCCGACGCGAAAGCCCGGCATCGGCATGTTGTTGGGCTACCTGAAATCCGGTGAACTGGACCTGGAAGACAGCTGGGTCATCGGCGACCGCCAAACCGACCTGGAACTGGCTGACAACATGGGTATCGGCGGCCTGCGTATCGGAGACGGCCATGAGGACTGGGCTTCAATTACCCACCAACTCATCAATCGGCCCCGGCAAGCCACCGTGGAGCGCAAGACCAATGAAACCGACATCCGTGTTTTTGTTGATCTGGATGCCGGCGGCGGCAGCAGTGTCGACACGGGCATCGGATTTTTTGACCATATGCTGGACCAACTGGCCAGCCACGGAGGATTCCGGCTGGAGCTTGACAGCCGGGGAGATCTCCAGATCGATGAACACCACACAGTGGAAGATTGCGCGCTGGCCCTGGGCCGGGCGCTGAACCAGGCTCTGGGTGAGCGGCGTGGTATAGGCCGCTATGGTTTTCTGTTACCCATGGATGAATCTCTTGCCCAGGTAGCTATCGACCTGTCCGGGCGGCCCGCAATCGTTTTCGAAGCAGATTTTCCCCGCGGCCGTGTCGGTGAACTGCCAACCGAAATGGTGCAGCACTTTTTTGCCTCGCTTAGCCAGTCACTGGGAGCCGCCCTCCACCTGAAAGTGGAGGGCGTGAATACACATCACATGATCGAAGCCCTCTTCAAGGGCGCTGGCCGCGCGCTGAAGCCGGCCCTGGCCCGTCAGGGTACGGACCTGCCCAGCACCAAGGGTATGCTCTGATGGGCATAGCGGTCGTCAACAGTGGCGGCGCCAATATTTCTTCGGTGATTCACGCACTGCACCGGCTGGGGGCGGAACCTCGATTCACTGCCGATACAAGAATCATCAGCGCAGCGGACCGCGTCATCCTGCCAGGAGTGGGGGCTGCAGGCAGAGCCATGGACGTGCTGCGCTCATATGGGCTGACAGAGGTTATCAGAAAGCTGACCCAACCGGTTCTCGGAATCTGCCTGGGCATGCAACTGCTATTCGAATCCTCGGAAGAAGACGATACCCGGCTACTGGGCCTCATCCCCGCCCGCCTCCATCTGCTGCCTGACGCAGATGGGCTGAGGGTGCCGCATATGGGCTGGAACGCCATCACCAACCAACGTCGGGATCCGTTGACCGATCCGCTGGATAATAAATGGTTCTATTTCGTACATTCTTATGCTGCACCAATCGGTGACTGGACGCTTGCCACCAGCACTCACGGCAGGACATTCAGCGCCATCGTACGCAAGGAAAATTTTTATGGAGCGCAATTTCACCCCGAGCGCTCAGCAAAGGCCGGCGCTGAGCTGTTGCGCGGATTTCTGGAGGCTCCATTGAAATGAGCATGCAAATTATCCCCGCCATCGACTTGCTGGACGGTAACTGTGTCCGCCTGGTGCACGGCAATTTCAATGACTGCAAAATCTACCACCTGGATCCGGTCAAGCTGGCTGAGGAATATGCCGTGGCGGGTGCTCAATGGTTGCACCTAGTAGACCTGGCTGCGTCCCGCGATGGCGAGGACGCCGACATCAGGCCATTGCTGCGCATGCTGGACAGAACAAACCAGTCAGTACAAACCGGCGGTGGTGTCCGCAATGAGTCAGATATGCGCATCCGGCTGGACCACGGCGCCGAGCGCATCGTTGTAGGCAGCATTTGTGTCACCAAGCCTGAACGATTCGCGCTCTGGCTGGATGAATTTGGCACGGATCACGTAGTGGCGGCGCTGGATGTGCGTATTGACAAGGCCGGTATTCCCTGGCCCCGGACTCACGGTTGGACACAAGGTTCTGATCGCAGCCTGTGGCAGTTGCTGGATTACTACGAGCACAAAGGACTAAAGCATCTGCTGTGCACCGATATCAGCCGTGACGGCGCCATGAGCGGCCCCAACCTGGACCTTTACCGGGAAATCACCACGCGCTATCCGGGACTGACCGTACAGGCCTCCGGAGGTGTGAGTGGCTTGATGGACCTGAAGGAACTGTCCGCAACCGGCGTTGATTCCGCGATAACCGGCAAGGCACTTCTCGAAGCTTGTTTTACTGTGACAGAAGCCATGGATGTCCTGTCATGACCGCTGTCATGAACGGGGCTGCTCCGACAGCGGTCGCACGCCGCATTGTTCCCTGTCTCGACGTACGGGACGGCCAGGTGGTCAAGGGCGTTCAATTCCGTAACCACCGCGTAATGGGTGACATCATTGATCTGGCTGCACGCTATCGTGACGAGGGCGCGGACGAACTGGTGGTTTATGACATAACCGCGAGCCCGGAAGGACGTAGCGTGGACATCGACTGGGTCCGCCGCGTATCCGAAGTGATTGACATCCCTTTCTGCGTCGCCGGCGGCATTCGCAGCGTCGAGAATGCAGCACGCGTGCTGGAACAGGGTGCTGACAAGATTTCCATTAATACACCCGCATTGGAGCGGCCTGAACTGATCGACGAACTGGTGCTGACTTTTGGCAGCCAGTGCGTGGTCATTGGTGTTGATTCAATTGCTGATGGCGATCACTACACCGTGCGATCGCACACAGGCAATCCGGATTCAATGCGCGCACCGGGCCGCACCACCCTGGACTGGCTGGGCGAGGTCGTCAGCCGCGGCGCTGGTGAAGTCGTCCTGAATTGCATGTCGGCCGATGGAACGCGCGCCGGCTATGATATCCGTCAATTGAGCGCAGCACGTAAACTGCTGCCCATTCCGCTGGTCGCATCCGGCGGGGCGGGTGCTACGGAGCACTTTATCCAGGTATTCGAGGAAGCGGACGTAGACGCCGCGCTGGCCGCCACCGTCTTTCATTCCGGCCAGATTACGATTCCCGACCTGAAGCATTCGCTGGCAGACGCCGGCATCGAGGTTCGCCCATGTTGATCCGAAACGAACAGCAAATCGATGAATTGGCCTGGCAAAAAATGGACGGACTTTTGCCGGCAATTGTTCAGGACGCATTTGATGGCCGGGTCCTGATGCAGGGCTACATGAACCGCGAAGCACTGCAACGCAGCCTGGCCAGCGGCCGGGTAACTTTCTGGAGCCGCAGCCGCGGGGAATTGTGGACCAAAGGTGAAACATCCGGAAACACACTGGACCTGTTTGCAGTGCATGCCGACTGCGACCTCGACTGCGTGCTGGTGTTAGCGACACCCGATGGCCCCACCTGCCACCGCAACACCGAAAGCTGCTTCGACAGCACAAACCCTGTTATTCCGGATCTTGCATTCCTCGCTGCTTTGGAGCGACTGGTCTGCGAGCGCGCCGAGCAGCGCCCGGAAGGCAGCTATACCACGGCGCTTTTCGAGGCAGGCGTGAAGCGCATTGCGCAAAAAGTCGGAGAAGAAGGCGTTGAGACCGCACTGGCGGCAACGGCAGGTGACCGGGAGGAACTGGTCAACGAGTCCGCCGACCTCCTGTACCATCTGCTGGTATTGCTGAAGGCCAGGGACACCGGGCTGGCCGACGTCATTTCGGTGCTGCAGTCGCGGCATCGACCGGGGCTTTAAGGAAAGAAAGCAGTGGCGCTATTTCACGCCATGCATAAGCTTATTGATCATGGGTGCGACGACCAGATAGGCAATACCAAAGCCAAGGCCAATCCAGAACAGCATCATGTAGGTCTCGGAATATTGGCCGATACCTGCGCCGGTCGCAGCAGCCGCACCATGACCACCACTGCCACCAGATGCAATCGCAGCAATGATGCCCGCAACATACTGTGCCATTGCGATCGAAAGGAACCAGCCGCCCATGGCCATGCCGGTCTCTTTCGTAGCTGCAAGTTTGGTGACCATGGACAAGCCAATGGGTGACAGACACAGCTCGCCGGTCGTATGTAGCAAGTAACACAGTGCCAGAAAAATCCACGGCACCAGGCCCGCGGCATTCTGGAAGTTATTGATCGCGAACACGAGAATGAGAAATCCCAATGCGACCTGGATCAGGCCCAGCGCAAATTTCCTCGGAATGGAGGGATTTATTTTGCGCTTTTCAAGCCACGGCCACATAGCGGCGAATAGTGGAGCGAACAGCAGGATGTACAGCGGATTGAGCGATTGGAAGATACCGAAGCCACCCGCTTGCCAGGTTTCCATGCTGCCATACATCGGCGTAACGAACTCACGCGCGAAGAAGTTCATCGAGCTGCCGGCCTGCTCGAACAGTGCCCAAAAGCAGGCGTTGGCCACAAACAGAATCAGCATCGCGATATAGCGGTGCAACTGGACTTTATCACCAGATTTGATTCCGGCGATGATGAAATAGGCCATCAAAGCCAGCATGATGCCGACCAGCAGATAGCCGAGAATCCTGCTTTCCGACAAAAGGAAGAAAACCCCGATGGCCATTACCAGGGCACCGGCGCCGACCGCGAAGAACCGCCCCCAGCCCTCCTTGCCTTTATCCGGAAGCCCAATTTGACCCAGCGATTTCTTGGCCACTTCCAGGAACAGTGTGGACAGGATCATGCCAATGCCGGCCGCGAAAAAGCCCCACTTCAGGCCCCAGGTGGCGCCGATCCATGCGGCCGTGATGAGTGGCGCGATGAGGGCGCCGAGATTGATGCCCATGTAGAAAATCGTAAAGCCGGAATCCCGACGCACATCACCAGGCTTGTATAGTTTTCCGATCATGGTTGAGATGTTGGGCTTGAACAAGCCATTGCCGGCCACGATCAACGCAAGACCGACCAGGAACCAGTTCAGATCTTCGATCAAGAGCACGAACAGGCCAGCAGCCATGATGATGGCGCCCAGCAGGATGGATCGTTGGTAGCCCAGCACATGGTCGGCGACGTATCCGCCGATGATGCCTGTTGCATAGACCAGCGCCGTGTAACCGCCATAGACCAGGCTCGCTTGCGCGTTGGCCTGATCACCGTAGTTACTGAAGAATGTGGTAGCAACATAAACCGCGAGCAGGGCGCGCATTCCGTAATAGGAAAAGCGCTCCCACATTTCGATGTTGGAAAGCTGCCACAGAGCCTTGGGGTGTCCGAGAAAATTTCCCGGCGGAATATCCGGCATATTAGCCGTATCGGTTTGGGTACTCACTGATTCCCTCCGAATTTTATCTTGGTTGATTGTTGGTTTGACCGGCACCGGCGTTCACCGGTGCACGAAGTGCGGCAAGCATAACAGACGCTTTGGCTTTTGGCGCGTAAAAAGGTCTCAGGGCACACAGTGGGTTGGGAGGGTGTCTGCCATTTTTCCGGGCCACCATAGTAGACAGAAATGAAACTGGATCACCCCCGTGAGATAATGAGCGACTACATCCCACGCCAACAACAAGGTCAAACCATGGATCATCAATCAGTGCAAAAGTTTGTCGATGAAGTCTGGATGGATTCCATCGTTCCCGAGCTCGTTGAATATATAAAGATCCCCAACAAGTCCCCCCACTTCGATGCCGATTGGGAAAAGAACGGCTACATGGAAGCTGCGACCCAACAGATTTTTGCCTGGTGCAAAAAGCAGGACATTCCCGGGATGGAATGTGAAATAGTGCGCCTGCCAGGAAGGACGCCGTTGATCTTCATGGATATTCCCGGTGACAACGACGATACGATCCTCATGTACGGCCACCTGGACAAACAGCCCGAAATGACCGGCTGGACTGAAGGGCTGGGGCCATGGATACCGGTGATCAAAGATGACAAACTTTATGGCCGTGGGGGCGCGGACGATGGCTATGCCGCTTACGCCTCGCTGACCGCAATCATGGCCATACAGAGAGAAAAGCTCCCCCACGCACGCTGTGTGGTGATTGTCGAAGCTTGCGAAGAATCAGGCAGTTATGATCTGCCGCATTACATTGAGCACCTGAAAGACCGGATCGGCACACCGTCGCTGGTGGTCTGCCTGGATTCAGGCGCCGGAAACTACGATCAGCTCTGGCTGACCGTATCATTACGCGGTATGGCAGCGGGAACCTTGCGTGCTGATGTGCTGAATGAAGGGGTGCATTCCGGTTACGCTTCGGGCATTGTTCCTTCCAGTTTCAGGATTTTGCGGCAATTGATCAGTCGTCTGGAAGATGAAACCAGCGGCCGCGTGCTACCCGATTACCTCTACGCGGATATCTCCGATCAGCGCATACGACAAAGCCAGCGCATGGCTGATGCGCTGGGCGACGGTGTGTTTGAGGCCTACCCTCTTTGCGAAGGCGTGCAACCCCAGGCGGATGACAACCTTGAACGGATTCTGAACCGGACCTGGCGACCCGCGCTTTCAGTCACCGGTGCGGGCGGCCTGCCTTCGCTGGAATCAGCAGGCAATGTTTTGCGCCCGTCCACTTCACTCAAGCTCTCCATGCGCCTGCCACCGACTGTGGACGGGGAACAAGCGACCATGCAAATAAAGGAAACACTCGAGGCCGACCCACCACAAAACGCCCGGGTCAGTTTCGAAGCAGATCATGCCGCCTCCGGCTGGAATGCACCGGATATTGCGCCGTGGCTGGATACCTCCCTGGAAAAAGCCTCGCAGGCAGCTTACGGGCAGAGCGTGATGTACATGGGAGAAGGTGGCACGATTCCTTTCATGGCCATGCTGGGTGAATTTTACCCGCGCGCGCAATTCATGATCACCGGCGTTCTCGGGCCCAATTCCAATGCCCACGGGCCAAACGAGTTTTTGCACATCCCCTTTGTTCGCAAGCTGAACACCTGCGTAGCTCAGGTGCTCGCGGATCACTATCACCGCAAGTCATGAACAACTAACGCGCCCTGGGGAGCGCCTGGCCCGAAACTGATTCAGCTGTCCAGACCATTTTTTGCTTCAGCGCCCTGGAGAAATTCCCAGGCTTCCCTGAAGTGCGTCTCCGACTCTTCGGAATCGTCTTTTAAAACCCGTTCCAGGTCTTCGATATTCTGACGTACGCGCAGGCCATAAGCGTGATCATCACCCCATACTTGGTAGAGTTTTTGCAGGCCAAGTTCATCATGGCGCTTGAATGTCCGCATCACCCGGTATGCTCGTGAACTATCATAGCCGAGCAACTTGAGCGCCTCCTCACCCATGATCAGGGCGGAGCCAAATGTCTCACGGGTGATTACGTCGGCATCTGCTTCCATCATTTTATAGGCGTGTGAACGATCATATGCCCTGGCCAGCACTTTCAGATGAGGGAAAAACTGCTTCACGCTCGTGACCATCTGCACAGCTTTCTCGCGATCATCAATGGCGATTACAAGCAAGCTCGCCTCATCTGCACCCGCAGCGCTCAGCAACTCAACGCGACTGGCGTCACCGTAAAATACCTTGTAGCCGAAGCGGCCCGTCAATTCTATCTGACCTGCGTCGTGATCCAACAGAGTAGTTTCTATTCCATCTGCCCTGAGCAATCTCGAAACGATTTGGCCGAAGCGCCCGAAACCGGCAACGATCACCGGGTGCTCGGGCGCGTTGATTTCCTCTTCTTCAGCACTTTCACTCGAGGCGCAATCGATAAACCGGGGCCGGATCAGACGATCATAGGCAATGATAATCAGCGGCGTAGCAACCATCGACAATACCACCACGACAATCAACAGGTTGGCCAGATCCTTGCTGATCACGCTGTTTTGGGTGGCGAACGAGAACAGCAGGAATGCGAATTCACCTCCCTGGGCAAGTACAAATGCGAACATCAGGTTGTCGGCCAGGCTGAGGCGAAACACACGGCCAAGAATCAGCAGGACAATCAACTTGATCACGACCAGCAGGACCAGCAGCGCCATGACCAACACGGGTTCTGCGGCAATAATATTGAAATCAATACTGGCGCCGACCGCCATGAAAAATAGCCCCAGGAGCAGGCCCTTGAAGGGCTCGATATTGGACTCGAGCTCATGGCGGTACTCGCTTTCCGCCAGCACGACGCCGGCGAGGAAAGTTCCCAAAGCCGGCGACAGGCTCACGTATTCCATTAACAGTGTGATCCCGACAATCAGGGTGAGTGCCGTGGCGATGAACATTTCATGACTGCGCGTCTCCGCAATCCATCGGAAAATGGGCCGCATCAGGAAGCGCCCACCCACGATGATGCCGGCCACAATGCCCAGCACGAGCAGAGCCTGCAACCAGCCAGGCCGGTCAGGACCTGATCCATGAGTTGCCAGCTCCGCTACCTCCTGACCGAGGCCCGGCACAGCCAGGAATGGCAGCAAAGCCAGAATGGGGATTACCGCAATGTCCTGGAACAGCAGCACGGAAAATCCGCGGCGGCCGGCATCGGTTTTGATCCAGCCCTTCTCTTTCAAAGTCTGTAAGACAATGGCCGTGGACGAGAGCGAAAGGATCAGCCCGATGGCGAGCGCGCTTTGCCATTCCAGGCCGGTGGCGAAGGCAACGATGCCAATCACCAGCGTGGTGATCACCACTTGTGACCCGCCCAGGCCCAGGATCGGACCGCGCATCCTCCACAGCACCGCTGGCTCCAGTTCCAGCCCGACCAGGAATAACATCAGGACGACGCCGAATTCGGCAAAGTGCATCACATCCTGCCCTTCCTCACCCACCAGGCCTAAAACAAACGGGCCGATGATCACCCCGGCCAACAAGTAACCCAGCGCGGAACCGAGTCCGAGACGTTTGGCCAGCGGAACAGCCAGGACGGCTGCAGCGAGATAGACAATTGCCTGTGAGAAAATTCCACTGAACATGATCTTGGTGACCTCAGGTCTGGGGATTGTCTGATATTTCAGTCAGCGCAGTGCACTGACTGATGGCAGATAACGTCACTTTCTTGACGCTCGAGTTGGATAGTGGCGTGATTGATGGTGAAACGATCTGCCAAATGGTGCGCCACATCGTTAAGAAATTTATCGTCTTCCGGCAAGGGGCACATCACCAGGTGGGCCGTCAGGGCCGTGTCCGTGGTGCTCATTGGCCAGATATGCAGGTCGTGCAAGGCGGTCACGCCAGGCAGATTATTCAGGTATTCCCTCACTGCTTCCGGGTCCACACTGCGTGGCACCGCGTCCACCGCCAGGTTTAGTGAATCGCGCAACAAGCCCCAGGTAGACAGGAATATGACAGCTGCGATGACCAGGCTGATCACCGGATCAATCCAGTTCATTCCGTAGAACAGGATCAGCGCGCCGGAGACAACGACCCCCAGGGAAACCACGGCGTCTGCAGCCATGTGGAGGAACGCTCCACGAATGTTCAGGTCATGATCTTTGCCGCTGACAAAAAACAGGGCGGTAACAGTGTTTATCACCACTCCAATCGCGGCAACGATCATGATGGTCTTGCCGGCCGGTTGGGGCGGCTCCATCAAGCGGCCGACTGCCTCCCAGCCAATCGCGCCCACAGCGCCCATCAGCAACAGGCCGCTGAACAGGGATGCGATAATCGTCGCCCGGGAAAAACCGTATGTTCTGCGGGGCGAGGGCCTCTTCCTGGCCAGCGCGGCGGCACCCCAGGCCAACAGTAATCCCAGTACATCACTCAGGTTATGGCCGGCATCGGTAATTAGCGCCAATGAATCGGAAATAAAGCCGTAGTAAGCCTCAACTACGACAAAACCCACATTCAGCGCGACACCCACCGCAAAAGCCCGGTTGTAATCCGGCGGCGCGTGGTGGTGGCGATGGTTAACTTCGCGATTCAATTCCTTGCCTGCTCACTGAGCTTGATACAAACCATGGTACAGCGTCCAGGCGCCGATCAGGATAAAACCAGATCCAGCGATAATGGACATCGCCTTGACGCTGACAAATTGCGCCAGCAAAGTCCCGGCGAGCACCCCGATCGCGCTGGTCAGCACCAGCGCGGACGCAGAACCCAGAAAAACCAGCCATTTGCTGACAGCCTTGTCAGCCGCGAACAACATGGTGACCAATTGCGTCTTGTCTGCCATTTCCGCCACGAATACACTGGCGAAAACGGTTGCGAACAGTTTCCATTCCATCACTGATCCCGTAATCTGATTGAAGATTTATTGTAACCGAGCGAAATCCGCGCAGCGCACTTTTGCCGATCTCTTGATGTGAATCAGTGCGTAAACAAAGTCTTTGCGATGCAGTAGCGGAAGTTTTTCTGGAGAATGTCATGCATAGCCAAAAATCAAGAATCAAGATGTTGCTGGGCTTTCTCGCCTGCATAGCCCTAAGCCCGGCATCGGCCAGCGCCGATCCTGTTGGCGATTTACTGGAATTCAGTCATGTGGGTGAACAGATGATGGCGTCACAAGGAAAAGGCCATGCCGATATCAAAAAGGAAATTCCAACGAAACAGACCGTAGGGCTGCCCGTTTATCCGGGAGCATTCTATACAGGTGCGATGGCAGGTGAAGGAATGTTGCCGACGATTGTCATGGCATCCGGGGATCCAATCGAAACCATCAAGGAATGGTACGCGAATCAGGATGGGCTTTCATACGAAGATACGTTCCAGACATTCTACGTTGGCGAAAAGTATTTAATGATGCAGTCTGAAGCCGTTTTTCTACAGGACATCAGCAAAGACCCGTCTGTGAGTGTGGGTGGTCTTGTTTTCAATATGGATGGCATGAAGACGCAGATTTCCATCAGTTACATATCCAAAGCAGAAACAGAATAGAAACCTGTTGGGGTAAATGCCCAGAAATGCGTCCTTGAGGGGATAATTCAATTAAAATGCGTCGACACCATTCGACCCATTCAAAGGCACAAAATTAACAGGAGTCGGTGCATGAGCAACGAGGCACAAATCTGGTTCAACGGTAAATTGCGGGATCATGCCGATTGCATGGTTCACGTGCAAAGTCATGCGCTGCATTATGGTTCCTCGGTATTCGAGGGTATCAGGGCCTATGACACGCCCGACGGCACCCGGATATTGCGCCTGACGGATCATCTCAAGCGGCTCAAATACTCTGCGGACGTGTACAGGATGCCCATTCCCTGGTCGGTCGATGAATTACACCAAGCTTGCCGTGACACGGTGCGCGCCAGTGGATTGCCCGCCGCCTACATCAGGCCGTTGGTGGCGCGTGGAGATTGCGGCCTCGGCGTGTTGCCAAAAGACATGAGCGTGGTAGATGTCTCCATCATCGTGACGCCCTGGGGTGCATACCTGGGCGAAGAGGGCCTGAAAAACGGTATCAAGGCCTGTATCACTTCCTGGAACCGGCTTGCCCCCAACACCATGCCACCCGGTGTAAAAGCTGGTGGTAATTACCTTTCCAGCCAGTTGATCGGCCTGGAAGCCAGGGACCGGGGATTCGATGAAGGCATCGGACTGGGCTGTGACGGCCTGCTGAGTGAAGGCGCTGGTGAAAACATCTTTGTAGTGCTGCAGGGCAGGCTGATCACACCTCCAGCGTCATCTTCAATCCTCAGCGGCATTACACGTGACAGCGTCATCAAACTCGCAGCGGAAATGGGCATCGAGACCTGTGAACAGACCATCGCGCGCGAACAGCTCTACGCTGCAGATGAAATCTTCATGACCGGCACAGCTGCGGAAGTCACTCCAGTACGCCAGGTCGACTACATTTCCATAGGAAATGGTGGTTGTGGGCAAATGACCCGACAACTCCAGGACGCCTTCTTCGGACTGTTCAATGGGAAAACCAGGGACCAGTGGGGCTGGCTGGAACCGCTCTAGTGCTGTAATCAGGGCCCCCTCTGCAGATTTAAGGACAAAGTGACAAATATTGTCAATCAGGCTGACGTAATTGGACAGTTTTCTGTCTCAATCGACTAAACGTATACCCCTCATTTTCTCTATCTTATTGTTTTGCAAATATTATATGTATATTTCTCAAATTGGCCCGATTTTTGCATTTATAGGGTTGTAGTAACTAAAGTCTGGTAGCTTTAGCGGGTAGAATCGGAGCCCCGCCCCTCTTTGCCCAATCGGGGTTCCGAATCTCCCAACCTTTCCAGCAGACCTGGTTACACGAAAGAATTCAGGAGCTATTGTCATGGATGACACAATTCGGAACGCCCCCTCCCCACAGCCCAAAAGTACACGTTCTATCACAATCTGTTGCAAACCAGCTTGAAGACCAGGATGCTTGGGGGACAGGCAGAAAAGATCATGCGAATAGGGGTTCTAATCAGCTGATCACCAAAGATGCCACTGTTGTAAAACGAAGGTAATACACAGAATCAGGACATCAGCAATACCATTCATACCCGGCGCAAGCCGGGTTTTTCTTGCGCTTTATATTGGTGTTACGTTTTCCGCCTGGGGACCTTTCTGGCCTTCCCCGACGGTGAACTCAACTTCCTGACCTTCTCTCAGGGTCTTACGCCCTTCCATGGCAATCGCACGGAAATGTACGAATACATCACTTTCGCCTTCACGGGCAATAAAACCATAACCTTTTTCGTCGTTAAACCATTTTACTGTGCCGACTACTGAATCAGACATCGTATAAACTCACTTTCTAAATCTAAAAAATACACCCCGGATCGATGACCCAGACAGGTGGCCTGCTGTTTGTAAACGGGAACGGTACCTTGTAATGCGGAAGGAAAACTTTTGAACCTGTCTCACCTGATAACTCGTAACGCGTATGGCAGCCGGGATATTATAACCGGGCTGTAATGTGCGTACCACAAAGGGCCGTGCAACCCAAGGCCAGGACGCTTGAATACAGCCTGCTGGTCAGCTTCTTGGTAATATGATGTACCCACCTGACTTTTTGTCATGCACAAGGGTCAGCATACCGCGGGATTCCATCTCCTCGAGCATTTTTCCGAAGGAGTTGAACCCATGGTAGCTCTCGTTGAAGCCGGGCTTTCTGCGTTTCAGGGCCTGCTTAACCATTGAACCCCACAATTTGTCTTCGTCCCCTCGCTCGTTGACCAGATCGTGGATGGTCTCCAGCACCTGCTCAAAAGCCTTTTCGGCACGACCTTCCGGGCCGTTCTTTTGCGTGCGCTCTTCACTTTCCTTGCGGCCGTTGGTTTTTTTCTTACGGGGCTTGCGGCGTTCTGCAATGCGTATCAGGTCATCGTAATAAATGAACTCGTCGCAATTGGCGATAAGCAGGTCGGAGGTAGAGTTCTTAACCCCAACACCGATCACTTCCTTGTTGTTCTCACGCAGCTTGGATACCAATGGAGAAAAATCTGAGTCACCGGAAATAATGACAAAGGTGTCCACGTGTGACTTGGTGTAGCACAGGTCGAGCGCATCGACGACCATCCGGATATCAGCTGAATTTTTACCCGACTGGCGGACGTGCGGGATTTCTATCAGCTCAAATGAGGCCTCGTGCATGCCCCGCTTGAAATCCTTGTAGCGCTCCCAATCACAGTAAGCTTTCTTGACGACAATATTGCCTTTCACAAGAAGGCGTTCGAGAATTTTTGAGATTTCGAATCTTGCGTAGTTGGCGTCCCGGACGCCCAGCGCAATATTTTCAAAGTCACAAAGAGGGCGAGATTCTTGGTGCCGTTGGCCATGTAGAAAAGTACCTGCGTGGATAAGTTATTCTACGTGATTCCATCCGCGGGCGCTCCTCGATTTTCCTCAAAATCAGAATTCTTTTGGAAATACAAGAGCAGGTATGGCTCAAACCGCTATGATGCGCACATGGTCATTGCAACAATTGATTCCGCACCCTACTACAAGCTCGATCCCGACACGGTTTTGCAGGCCGTAGAGTCCACCGGTTTGCTCAGTGACGGCCGCTTGCTGGCGCTGAACAGTTACGAAAACCGGGTCTACCAGGTAGGTATCGAGGATGGCACCCCGATCGTGGCAAAATTTTACCGCCCTGGACGCTGGAGCAATGAGCAAATCCAGGAAGAACACGAATTCTCCCTCGAATTGGCTGAAGCAGAGATTCCGCTGATTGCCCCGACTTTGATCAACGGGCAGTCCCTTTTTCACCACAATGGTTTTCGTTTGGCCTTGTTCAGGCGCCAGGGCGGTCATGCGCCGGAACTTGAAGCCAAGGAAACCCGGCTTTGGCTGGGCCGTTTCATAGGACGCATCCACGCCATTGGCCGTTCCCGGCCGTTCTCTTCCAGGCCCGCCTTGACGCCGAAGCGCTTCGGTGAAGAGTCGGTCAAGACCATCATGGATGGCCCCTGGCTGCCGCCCCACCTTGAAAATGCGTTCGAAAGCCTGGTAAGTGACCTTTTGACCAACATCTGCAACGCCTACGAACGAGCTGGCGGCGTGAGCAATATTCGCCTGCATGGCGATTGTCATCCCGGCAACCTGTTGTGGCGGGACGGGCCATTCTTCGTCGATATGGATGACTGCCAGTCCGGTCCGGCCATCCAGGATTTGTGGATGCTGCTGTCGGGTGATTCCCGGGAAATGGAAGGCCAACTGGCGGATGTAATAGAAGGCTATAGACAGTTCTGCGATTTCGATCTGCGCGAACTGCAGCTGATCGAGGCCCTCAGAACCCTGAGAATGCTGCACCACGCGGCCTGGCTGGCCCGTCGCTGGGACGACCCTGCCTTTCCCATCGCGTTCCCGTGGTTCGACGGTCCCCGTTACTGGGAAGACCTGATACTCAGCCTGCGCGAGCAGATGTCCGCCATGCAGGAGCCTGCTTTGGCTTTGCCTTACTGAGCTGCAGTACCAAATTTATGTGCTGTTTTATTTGGCCGCAAATTACGCAAATTACGCAAATTTTAAGAGCAATTAATAATGGTGCCGGCTGTGGTTCCGAGCAGTAAATGAAGCTTGGCGTTTTCATAAACCACTGTTCAAGGCACTGCAATCCAGTTTTTGACGTGCCAGCATCGATTTGTTTTTTGCTCTCTAATTTGCGTAATTTGCGTAATTTGCGGCCAAAAAATATAGCCGTCAGTCCGTTTCATCAGTACTGTTTAGCTACCCCAGATCAGCCGGCACCATTACGATAATGCTCTTAAAATCTTGCGTAATCTGCGACCAAATCAACCCTCCTGTCCGAAGCTTGTGAAGTCAGTAGTGCGGAGGAGCTTCAGACTCTGACGATAGGGTGGCAGCGGCGGCTGCATCGCCTATTTCGTTGATTTTGGCGGCCAGTTCCTGCAGGCGGAGTGTCAGCCTGGCCAGGTCATGGTCCTGGCGGGTGACAACTTCGTTGAGGGCTTCGATCAGGTCATCCTGGAACGCCAGGCGGCTTTCCAGTTCGTCGATGCGGGCTGTAAGTTCGGAATCGAGGCTGGTCATGGTACATCTCTATTCTTCTTTGGGTGGCTCCCAAAGCTCAACCCGGTTTCCGTCGGGGTCGATGAACCACCCGAACTTACCGAAATCGTGCTCCTCGCGTTCCTCCAGTACTTCGACGCCGCCGGCCTGGACATTCTCCAATGCTGCGTCAAGGTCATCTACCACCAGGTTGATCATGTGGCCCTGGTCGGAATTTCCGAAGTAGTCCGTATTGGCGGCAAATGCGCTCCATACGGTAAAGCTTGAAGCTGGCATATCCGCTGGCGCAAAACTGGTGCCGTGAGTCTTACCCCAGTTTTCTACCTGCAAACCGAGGTTTTCCGCATACCAGGCGCCCAAACTGGCCGGATCAGGAGAACGGAAGAATACTCCGCCAATCCCCAGTGCGTGGCCTTTAACCGAATCACTCATAAGACAAGCTCCTGACAAGCCATCATGTTAACCCACAGCAACAGGCACAACAGGGATTTTACCTCGCGGGAGTTGAAGAACTTGTGAGCACAGCAGATGACAGGTAGTCTTCTGCTTTGAAATTTCCAGTCCTGGAGTGGCGGAATCATTGAACAAGAATGGGACCATTGCAAGCACCAGGCGGATTAGCCCGCATAATTCACCAGGGATCCGGAATTTACGGTGTAGCTGGCGAAACAGTTTGGTAAATCATTGGAGATATCATAGCCATAGCTATGATTCGAGAAGGATTTGCCGAAATGTGAAGGCAGATACACCGCAAAACCGGATAGGACAAAGTGTAACCAGTGGATTCTGGCAATATAAGCTATATACCTATGATTTACAGACATAATTCCAGAATTTGGTCCGCCCTGGTGAATTATGCGGGTTAGGTCCGGGCCAGGAATCTCCGCCTGGCTGCTGGCCGCCCTGCTCCTTTACCTTGGTGGATGCGCCAGCCTGCCGGACGATTTCGAGCAGGTTCCCAGCCATGGCTGGCCAAATCCTGAGCAGACAATGCTGGGCGCATTTATCGCAGAAAGTGCGCCGGCGGACAAATCACTTTCAGGTGTTGAACTGCTTGCAAACCCGGGCGAGGCATTCGGTACGCGTTTCGCCATTGCGGCATTCGCGGAAAAAACGCTCGATATGCAGTACTACCTGTGGAAAGGTGATCTGAGCGGTCAATTGTTGATGTGGCGGGCGCTTCAGGCAGCAGATCGTGGTGTCAGGGTTCGTTTTCTTATCGACGACATTTATCATTCCGGGCGGGATGAGACCTACGCCCTGTTGAACTCACACCCCAACTTCGAAGTGCGCGTATTTAACCCCATGGCCAATCGCGGCATGGCCCGGAACCTCAACTACCTGGTCAACAAACAACGGCTGAACCACCGCATGCACAACAAGATCTTCCTGGCCGACAACGCGGTGGCGGTTCTGGGCGGCCGCAATATAGGGAATGACTACTTTGGCATCGATACCAAGGCCAACTTCTTTGACCTGGATGTGCTGACAGTGGGTGAGGGTGCGCGCCAGGCGGGCGCCGCTTTCGACGAATACTGGAACAGTAAAAAAGCCGTACCCATAAGTGTTCTGCATGACAAGACTTACACGCCGGCGGATCTGGATGCAGCACGAGAAAAGCTTAATGAGTCCCTGGTCAACCTGGATGCAGTGCCCTACGCGCTGGCCATGGAAGAAACCGAAACCCTGGAAAACCTCAAGCGTTGGCGGGACCAGCTGATCTGGACCGAGGCCAGGGTCGTGGTCGATCCGCTGGAGCGCTTCGAAGGCCAGGGCGAATCTGCGATTGTTGAGTTCGCGGCGCATCATGTCGCGGACATGGATCATGAATTTATTGCCGAATCTGCCTACCTGATTCCCACCAAAAGCGGCATAGAGAACATGGCCTTGCTAATTGATCGTGGTGTACGTGTTCGATTGCTGACCAATTCGTTGATGTCAAACAACCATATTACCGCCCACTCAGGCTATATGAAGTACCGTAAACCCTTGCTGGAAGCCGGCGCGGAGCTCCACGAACTGCGTGCCGATGCCGCCTTGCGCGAACACTTCAAGGCATTTGAAGATGACGACGAAGTACCTGCCGGCGTCCACACCAAGGCCTTTGTCATTGACGGTGAACAAGCGTTGATCGGCTCATTCAACTTCGACCCCCGTTCGCGGGACCTGAACTCGGAAATCGGCCTGGTCGTCACGGACAAGGTATTTGCCGGCCAGGTGGTGGAAGAAATGAACCAGGACTTCGACCCGGCCAACAGCTATCGTCTGTTCCTGACCGAAAAAGGCAAGCTGCGCTGGGAAATAAAGAACCCGGACGGCTCCCTCACTATCTACAAACACGACCCCGGAGCATCCATCTGGAGGAGAATGGGCGCCCGCATGCTTTCCTGGTTACCGATTGAAAAAGAGCTGTAACGCGTCATTAAGAGCTGTTGAATGCGGTTTGCAGGACAAATGGTGCTGTCCTTTATCCATTGCGATTTGCGGGATGCGGCCCCACCTAATTGTTCAGCAAATAAGGAATCAAATATGAACAGCCCCGACACCACTAACGAAATCAAGATGGATGCCTCCAACCTCTACCGCGAAGAAGTATTCACGGACAATGCGGTCGGAACCTTGCGCCGACTCTCTCCGGTAACCACCTCCGGTGAGCCGGATTCATCGCGTTCCGTGCAATTCATCGGCTCGACCCAGGTTCTGACCACGGCCGGCCCATTACCGCTGTCTTTTGAAATAGAGGCGGATTCCCTGGCTGCAGCTGCTTCCGGATTTGGTGATGCGGCAAAAGCCGCATTCGAGCGCACCATGGAAGAGCTCAAGGAAATGCAACGTCAGCAATCCTCTTCCATCGTAATTCCCAAAGCCGGTATGGGCGGAGGCATGGGTGGCGGAAACATCCAGCTCTCCTAGGGCCTGCAACGCAGCGACCTGGCAAGTGTTAACAGGCCCTGAGGCATGAACGGCAAGTCAGTCAGCGGCATCATCGGATCCTGGAGCAGCGCGCTGCTGGCGCTGTGCGCCCTCTTCAGCGTTTCAATTCATGCTGCTGATGAACTGTCATGGCGCAAACTCGACCCTGAAAACACGGTTTTCATGGAACTGCGCGATGGCCTGGTCGTCATTGAATTAAACCCGATATTCGCACCGGATACGGTCACGCAATTCAAACGGCTGGCCCAGGAGCGATTCTATGACGGCCTGGCCTTCTACCGGGTCATAGACGGCTTTGTGGCACAGGGAGGGGATGGGAGTGATCTCGGAGCACTCAGCAATGTACCGCTGATCGATGCGGAATTTGAAATCGAATGGAAAGAAGAGCTGCCTTTCATGGCCGTTCAAGCACCTGATATGTTTGCGCCGGAAACCGGTTTCGTCGACGGCTTTACCGTGGCCAGGAACCCATCGGCCAACAAAGCCTGGCTGACACATTGCCCTGGTGTTGTGGCCATGGCCCGGAACGATGACCGGGATTCCAGCCGGACGGATTTTTACATCGTGATCGGACAGGCGCCCCGCTATCTGGACCGAAATCTGAATATCTTCGGCCGCGTTGTTTTTGGCATGGATGTGGTGCAACGAATAAACCGCGGACCGACCCTGAACAACGGCATCATCGAGGACGAAACAAAAAGAACGCGAATTAGCAAGCTACGGCTGTTGTCCGATATCCCGGAAGACGGGCGGCTGTCCGCCTATGCAGTGGATACCAACAGCGATGCGTTTGCTGATTTGCTGAAAGACCGGCGCAAACGCAAACAAAAATTTTTCCACAACAAGCCCCCCAAAGTGCTGGACGTCTGCCAGGTGCCTGTCAACGGCCGGATTACGAAATAAGGGACGCTCCAGCGGAGCGCCCTATCGTGTTGCGACTATCTCCTTCTGGACCCACCTCCACGGTTGGATCTTTGGGCGCTGTACTGGCTGTTGCGCGTCTGCGACCGCTGCCGGGAATAATTCTGGCGATCCAGGCTGGAGTGACTGCCGTATCCTGAATTTGACTGTTTGTAGGCGCTGGACTGGCGCGTGGAAGAAGTCGACTGTCTCGTTGTAGCGCTGGATTGGCGCGTCGAAGAAGCCGATTGCCTTGTTGATGCGCCGGCCTGGGACGTTGAGGCGCGATCGGTCGCTGACGGCCGGGTCGAGGCAGATCCGCCCGTAGAGGGCACATTGCTCCAGCTCTTGCCATCACTCTTCTGCCAACCGCCGTCTGACTTCCGGTACACATTGCCGCTCTTGTCGGTGAACACGTTATTCTCAGCTGTCGATGGCCTTGCTGGCTGGCTCGCGCCCTGTTGGCGCAGCTCACTGGCTGAAACATTGCCTGTTGCCGGGCGATTGGCGGCGCCAGCCCTGTCGGATGTTGCCGCGCGGTCACGCGTGCCACTGCGATCAGCCTGACTGATCCGATCTCTGGCTTCCTGCGACTGGGGATTGAAATCGCGGGTCTGGGCTACGTTGGCCTTTTGCGCCTTGTCACGATACAGGTTGTTGTCCCGGATGTTGCCCGAATTGATATTGATGTTGTTGTTGATATTGATGTTGGTATTGCCAAAGTGCACTGGCCGCGGGCGATATCCGCCCGGCCCATAGCGTCCACCATGGCGGTGGTGCCAGCGGTGGTGACGGTGCCAGGCGCCTCCCGGAAAAAAGCCCACGCGGAATGGTCCCCAGCCCCAGCTGAGGCCAAAGCCCCAACCGGTCCACGGGTTATAAGTGACATGGAATCCCCAGGTACCGTACCGTGGATAGTAGTAGTACGGCGATATCCACGGGCGGTAGTACCACCCGGTCCCGTATACGACCGTCGTATGGTACACATAACTGCCTGTATAGCCTGGCGTATAGCCGACGTAGACCACTTCCGGCGTGCTGTCATAGATATAGACGTACTTGACGTTGTAAGCCGGGCTTTCCGGGGGTATGGCGTCCACATCTCCCGGTCGGCTTTCCGCCACTTGCCACGGGCCGGTAGGTGAAGAACCGATGTACCAGACTGCGTCCTCAACCAGGTAATAGTTGCTGCCGGATTTCAAAACGGTGGATGCCGTATTCTCTGCATAGGCCAGGCTGGTGCCTTCTATGCCTTCAAATCGCGGCTCACCATCATAACTCACCTCGATATCTACGGGACCTTTCTTCACGGCCGCCGTTTGGGGAATCTGGGAATCCATGACCGCCTCGCGGGCTTCCGTGGTGCCGGCCACATATACACGTGAATCAGCCTGTTTGGATTCCTCCGGGATATTGCTGAACGCCTCGGGCAGCTCATCCGAGGGATTGAAAGCCCAGGGGCCATTCAGCGATTTTGCCCGAAACCAACGGCCGGACAATACGATGTAGTAATCCTGTTCACTGACGTGCATGAAAATGTCGCTTTGCGAATTTTTCAGCACCAGCAGGTCATCAACCAGCGGTTCGAAATCGGGCTCACCCTCGGAAACGATCAGTTCGGTGGGCTCTGTCGCGATCACGATCTCGGGTGCGTTTTTGGCGGTGACTACTTCATCACTCGCATCCCCGGCTTCGGACTGATCGACCATGCCGGCAATGTCCGATGGTGGGCTGGCTTCGTAACTATATGGCCCGGTTGCGCTGTTGGCCTTGTACCAGACATCTTTGCCGGCATTCAGGTAATAGTAGCGATTGCCGTCATAGATCAGTGGGTACGCTGTGTTGATCACAGCCTGGAACTTCGAATTCTCGATTTCCTGCATGACCGGATCGCCGTCAATGTAAACCAGCAAAGCAGGGTGGTCACGGTAAATGATATCGGGAGGGTCCATTTTCAGATTTTGCGCGGCGGCAATTTCTTCTTCTGCAGCCTCCAGTGAAGTCAGCAAGCTATCCAGTGAGAAATCCACGTTCCACGAGGGCAGGCCGGCTTCGATATAGTCATTCAATTCACCCTGTACGTGCTCTGATCCTTCGGGAAAACGCAGGTCAGTGGCCACCAGGTGCACCATGTGCACCATCCGGGTCTCGCGGTCGATCTCAACCCGGGACTTGAACCAGGCGGCGCCAAAAACAGGCTCACTGCCCTGCTCGTCCCTGTAGGCCACCGCTGCCCTGAAAGTCAGGACATCACCTTCAAGATCATCGACCTGGGGTTGGTACATGGTCAGCGTTCCCGACTTGATATCCAGCTCGCGCGGCCAGTTCAGATCGTCTGCGAAAGAGACCGAACTCACCATGAGAAGCAATGAGCCGGATAGAGTTGCGATTAATCTTGAAAACATCGAAGTATTCCTGGAATGAAATGGATGTGCCTAGTGTAGTGCATCGGCTTTAAATAGCACATGAACAGACTCGCCCGCATGGTGCAATGCGTAAACCAGCCCAGCAACTATACTGATAATCGACAATCACAAAACCGGTAAGTCCGGACAGGAGTTCACACATGAAAATCAATCCCAAACTGATCATTGTCGGTGGCCTGGCGTACTACGTGACCCAGTGGATCATCTCATTTGTGACCGGTCCTCTTATCCATGAAGGTGTGCTAACGGAAGCCTACCAGGCCAATGCCTCGTTCTGGCGGCCGGAACTGGTCCAGTATCCGCCGGATATGGCCGCGCTGTTACCGCGCTGGATCACCACGGGCCTGATAAGCGCCCTGCTTGCAGCGGCCATCTATGACAATATTCGCTCCGGGCTTGACGGTTCTGGTGCTGTCAAAGGTATGAAATTCGGCTTTATCGCATTTATTTTCTACGCGTCCTTCGCAGCCGGCTGGTCCGGTGTGTTCAATCTTCCGGACAGCATTTGGGCCTGGTGGATTTTCGAGGCGATTTTTTATTACCTACCCGGCGGCGCGGCGCTTGGATGGACGATCAGCAAACTGGCGCCAGAATAGATATTCATCATTGACGTAGACATCAAGGCCCGTTACCTTGCCCTGACCGTCCGTTTCGGAGTTACGCGAGTCTCGATGCAGTCTGCCGATTACCACCTGCACATCAGTAGCGACAATGTCCGGAAGACCACCACGGCCTGGCTGATGTTGGGGCTCGCCTCGCTCGTTGGCGCTGGTATTTTCTCTATTCTGCTGGTGCTCGCAAGAACTCCGGCAGTACAGAAAATAACGCCATTTATCGATTTCTTCCGGGTCGCGCTGGTAGTGCATGTCGATCTTTCCGTGCTGATCTGGCTATTGTCGATGGCGGGTGTCATGTGGAGCCTGAGTTCCAGCCGCGACCTGCCAGTCTGGGATCGTATCTCGTTATTGCTGGCTGCGGCCGGCACAGCGATTGTCATCATTTCACCCTTTGCGGGCGCAGCTGATCCGCTGATGAACAACTACGTGCCTTTGCTGCGTCACCCGTTGTTTTATAGCGGGCTGGGCTTGTTTACCGCTGGAATCGGCTCTCACCTTCTGCGCTCAGCTGTCACTCGTAGTGGATTAAGAGGCACCCTGGACGGAACGGGCGCCTTACAATTCGGCATTACACTGGCCGCAATCACAACAGCAGCGGCCATTGCCGCATTCATCGCCTCCTGGGCCGGCACTCCCCCGAGCATGGAGGGCGCAATTTATTTCGAGTTTCTATTCTGGGGTGGCGGCCATGTGCTGCAATTCACCCACACCCTGCTGATGATGGTCGCCTGGGTCGTGTTGGCCCACGCCAGTGGTTGCCGCTTCGAATTGACGCCGAGACTGACGCTGGCATTCCTGGTCATCCTGGCGCTTCCGGTTATCACGGTCCCCTTTTTCTATGTGGCCCACGATATCGTCTCGCCAGGCCACCGTCTCGCGTTTACGGAGTTGATGAAGTATGGCGGCCTGTCCTGCCTGCCTTTGGGCCTTGCTGTTTTCGTCAGCCTGATCAAGGCCGATAAGCCGGATAAGCAATACGGACTGGAAGGAAGATACCTGCGTTCCGCCCTGATATCTTCGCTGGGCCTGTTCGCCGCAGGTGGCGTAATGGGTTTCATGATAACCGGCCTGGATATCGTCATTCCGGCCCATTACCACGGCTCCATAGTAGGTGTAACCATCGCATTCATGGGCCTCAGCTACTATTTGCTGCCCCGGCTGGGATTCGGTGAATTGCCGCCGCGCATGGCCGCCTGGCAACCGTATTTATACGGCGGAGGGCAGCTGCTGCACATCATCGGTCTGGCCTGGTCTGGAGGCTACGGTGTTCAGCGCAAAACCGCCGGCCTGGCGCAGGGTGTGGACCGCCTGGGTGAAGTCGCCGGAATGGGCTTGATGGGGCTGGGCGGGTTGATCTCTGTCATCGGCGGCTTTCTGTTCCTGGTCGTATGCTACAAATCCATCCGCGGCAGGAGTTGACCCCATGTTTGAATTATTCCTCTTCACACTCAACGCCATCGTCGTTTACCTGGTATCCGACTGGCTGGTCCGGCTGATCGAAAAACGCCGCGGCGCAGTCATCAAGCAACGCCAGATAATTTTCTTCATCATCTTCCTCACCCTCGCCCTGATCAGCTTCCGCCTGCTAAAAATACTGCTGGGGAGTGATTGATCAACTCGCTCGAATTGAGGGACGCCGTTTACTTGGCGACATGTCCAACACATGGTGACTATGGAGTCAGCAGTATGCAATCCAGAATATTGGCCTGGGACCGGTGAGAAGAAATAGCGTGATGTGGCTTCCCTGTGAGACCATTGTGCAATGTACCTTGATTCAGTGAAATCGCCTCACGAAGTCGTACATTTCATACCTTTTTCAGGTTTAGGAACTGCAAAAGTGATAGTTTAAACTTCTTGTCAACAGGAGAGCATCGATGCGCGGCTTAAAGGGCAAAAACGTACTGGTCACGGGGGGGCGCCAGCGGTATCGGTCAATCCACGGCGACCCGTTTCCTGGAGGAGGGCTGTGCCGTCTGCGTGATCGATCGCGACACCGAGGCGCGCGAAAGGGTGGCCGACGAGCTGCCCGCTCTAACCGGCGTGATCGACGCCGACATCTCGAATCCCGAGCAGGTACAGGCGGCGGTCGCCGAGGCAATCGAGCGCATGGGCTCGATAGATGTGGTGATCAACAACGCCGGCATCAGCATCCGGCATGACTTTCTCGACATCACACCGGACGAGTGGGACGAAGTTCTTGGCGTCAACCTCAAGGGGCTTTTCCTGGTGGCGCAAACGGCAGCTCGCCACATGGTAGCCAGGGGCTCCGGGGTGATACTCAACACCGCTTCCACGGCCGGCAGCACCGGCTACCCGCATTACGCTGATTACAGCGCCAGTAAAGGCGGCGTGATCGCGCTGACCCGAGCGATGGCTCTCGAGCTCGCCCCCGTTGTCCGGGTCAACGCAGTATCTCCCGGCTACGTGCTGACGCCGATGCAGCGTGCCGAGTACAGTGATGCCATGCTCGATGCGGTCAACCGCAAGATTCCCGTCGGCCGACATGCCAGGCCCGCGGAGATCGCTGCGCTGTTCGCCTTTCTGGCCTCGGAAGACGCCGCCTTCGCGACCGGCCACGTCTACGTGATGGACGGCGCGGAAACCACCGGCGGCCTTTGCAGCCAGTGGACCCACGAGTAGAGGAATCCGAGCCGGAGCCCGGCGTGTCGGGCGATATGAAACCACAACAGGAGGATCACCCCGATGAAACTGGAAGGCAAGGTTGCACTGATAACCGGTGGAAACTCAGGCATAGGTAGCGCCACCGCGGCCCTGTTGGCCAGGGAAGGGGCAGCCGTCGTACTCACCGGACGCAACCAGGAGCGCGGCGAGCAGGTCGCAAAGGTCATCAACGCGGATGGCGGTACGGCGATATTCATCCGCTCCGACGTGCGTGTCGCGGATGAGTGCCGGCGTGCCGTCGAACAGACGCTGGAACGGTTCGGTCGAATCGATGTGCTGTTCAACAACGCCGGGGTCTTCCACCCGAAGACGGTGCCGGATTGCACGGAACAGGAGTGGGACGAGACTATCGACTCCAGCCTGAAGGGTGCCTTCCTGATGTCGAAGTATGCACTCCCCTCGATGATCGAGCGCGGCAGCGGATCGATCATCCACACCAGCTCGGGCTGGGGCGTACTCGGCGGTGACCGGGCAGCGGCATATTGCGCCGCTAAAGGCGGTCTCATCGTCATGGCAAAAGCCATGGCAATCGATCACGGCCCCGACGGGATCCGCGTCAACTGTATCTGCCCTGGTGACGTCGAGACGCCGATGCTTCCAGACGATGCCAAAAAGCGCGGTATACCGTGGGAGGACTACCTTGCCGGTGCATCGAAGCGCCCGCTCGGGCGGGTTGGCACCGCCAGTGAGATCGCCCGTGCGGTCCTCTTTTTGGCCTGTGACGACTCCTCTTTTGTGACCGGTGAGGCACTGGTTGTGGACGGTGGCGGTATCGCTGGATAGCCACAGAAGGGCGGCTGACCGGAGCGGAATAATAGGGAAGAATTGCGGTCGAACAGCTGTTTATCTAATCAATGTCAATGTATGATCCGTCTACAAAAGAATGCTGAAGGACGTGGTGATATATGGCAACTCAGAATTTGAAAGGTAAATCCGGCTGGCTGGAAGTGGGTTTTTACCTGGGCGGAATCGCACTGCTCATGGTCTTCTTTCCAATCAAGGCAGATACCGGACAGCAGCGTGAGGATGGCTCGACAGCGTTGCAACAGGCCGTGCAATATCCTCTATGGATTCAGGATCCATACTCGGGTGATACGGTCCTGACGAAGGTAAATGTGCCCAACACGTCCTTATGGAATGCGAAGCGAATCACGGATTACGAGGACACCTTGTTAGTTAATGCCGCACCGCCACTGGGCATATTGACGATTGAAAAATTGGATCTCCAGGTTCCCATTTATAATGGTACGGACGAGTTCAACCTGAACCGCGGTGCCGGGCGTATCAAGGGAATGGCAAAAATGGACGAGGCCGGCAACCTCGGAATCTCTGGTCATCGCGATGGCTTTTTCAGGGGTCTCAAAGATATTCAGGTAGGTGATGATATTGAGGTACAAACCACTCGCGGGGTGGAAAACTATGAAGTATCTTCAATTACTATAGTGCCGAAGGATGATATTTCCATATTGGCGCCAACAACGGAAAAGATCATGACCATTGTAACCTGCTATCCTTTTTACTTTGTTGGGCATGCGCCGAAACGCTATATTGTAAAGGCAACCGCAAGCCTTTCTTTGGCAAACGAGTGACAAAGGGCTGCTCCTGGCCGAAGGTCGTCCGCCTTCGTGCAATATAGGGACTAACTGTGGTCGCCGAGATGGTCGTGCAGGCGGGCGTCGAAGGTAGCGAAGTGATTGCCGAACCAGTCTGAAAGGCTTTCTGCAGGTTTTCACGTCCGGACTCCGGATTTTCAACATACTCATCCATCATGTCGCGTATCTGGTCCAGAAGGTCTTCGTGCTGGTCCTTGTGGTCTGCGAATTCTTCATAGCGGGCTTCACGCATGTGACGTTCTTCCAGCGCAAAATGTGCAGCAATGCCCGCATAGATATCTTCAAGCGCGGCCTCAACCCGATCCGGACCGGCATTATCTTCCAGGCTTGCATATACACCATTGATCATTTCGATCATCTCACGGTGTTCAAGATCCACCGAAGGAATTCCAAGAGAATAGGAGGGTTTCCATCTAAGCAGCGTCATAGTCATTCCTGCTTGAAAATAAATTTCTGTTGTGTGCCGTCGAAATTGACCACCAGGTGCTGTCCGGGCATGAGGTCAATTTCCTGCTCCAGTGAATAATCAAACCCTTCACTGCGGCTGGAATCAATCATACCGATAAACAGACGCTGCTTGCCGGCTGGCAGTGCCAGTCGTCGGTAAACGCTGCTTTCACCGTCATTCCAAAAGCCGGAGGGCTGCAGGACTGCCTCGTAGAGCATGTTGTCATCCGAGCTGAAAACCACCCGGACAGGCAGGCGTTGGCGCGGACAATCATCCAGTTTGCGCATATTTGGCGGCAGTTTGTCCAGTTCCTGCTGGGTGAGCCTGCGACATTCCCCGATGCGCTGGCCGGCGTGTGAAAAGGAGACCGACACCATGGCCTGACCCTCGTTTATCAACTGGAACCTTGGCCAGACAGACAACCAGCCCACGAGAACCGTAAACAGGGTATAAGCCACCGCCGTGACAGGTATTTTCCAGGACTTACTTCGGCCGGAGTCGCGTTCCGGCAATGTAGCGACTGCCTCAGGCTGCGGCAGAGATTCCCGCAAGGCAGCAACTACTGCAGACGTATCCCCATGGTTTGACCACGGCTCCAGCCACGCCAGCGCTATGCGATCAGCATCTACCCGCTTGCGCAGGCGGGGATCGCGCTCACGGGCTATACGCTGTTCGGTCCATTCAACACCGAAGCGGTACTGGCAGTTACCACCGGCACAACCGGCCACGACGACCGCGTCCGCCAACTTGCGGCTGAGTATGAAATCGATGAAGGAAGGTGGCAATTGCGCTGCACAGATGATATCGACAGCGGCGGTCTCATTGTCATTCAGCTTCGATCTGATTTTTGTGGCCCTGACGTTGTCCTGGCAGGTAAACACAATCACCCGGCGATGGCCCTGCAGTTTCTCTGAAACCTCCAGCAAACGCTCACGCAGCATCGACGCGCTCAGATCCGGCATATCGATTCCGGGTGACAAGGCGGTATGGCGCCTGAAAGGCGTAGCGGTTGGGCAGGATCCCACGCACAAACCACAACTCAGGCACAGCGATGGATCGACCACGGCTTCGGACTCATACGCCTTACCATCGCTGCGCTCCATCATGGTGATGGCGCTGAACGGGCAGTCGTCAGCACAGCGTTGGCAGCCATTGCAATTGTCGAGGTCAACCTCGGCTACCGCTTGGGCTTTTTGTGGCGGAATCCATGGCACCATGCACAGCAGCAGGCTGACACCGGTTAACAGACCCCAGACCCAGCCAGGCGACCAGGCTTTCAACAGCGGGTAAACCAGCAGGTAATACCAGTCGAGTCCAAGGCTCTCGGGCACCTGCGTCATGTCCACTTCACCCTGACTTAGCGCCGGATAGGCAATCGAAAGCACGGTCATTGCCACCAGGCTACCCGCCATCAGCGCCCGCGGCGGATTGATCCGCGGCCCGTTGATACGCAGGACATGGAGCCAGATGCCAAATACAAGAAACAGGGGCAGGCCGATCAGGTGCAAAAAGGCCATCAAGGTGAAAAATCGGTCGCTTAGCACATCGCTACTGAGGAAATTGCGCGCCATGGATTCGCTGAAAATCGGCAGCCAGTCCAGCAGTTCCGCGGAGGTCAGGGCCACATACCAGGCCAACTGATCCCACACCAGCCAGTAACCGGTGATACCCAGCGGAATCGTCAGCCATAACAAGGGAACACCGGTGACCCAACTGAACCAGCGATTACCCCTGTGGCGGTCATATACGAATTCCTTGAGCATGTGCAGGGCCAGGGTGATGATGGCCGCATCCGAAGCGTAACGGTGGAGGCTGCGCATCACGCCACCCAGGTACCACTGCTCATGGGTCAGGTATTCGACCGACTCGTAGGCGCCCGAGACGCTGGTTTTGAAAAAAATGAACAGCCAGATGCCGCTGACCAGTACAATCCAGAAGAAATAGATGGTCAGGGCGCCCAGGGAGTTCAGAGGATTCAGTGCAGGTCCGAAGCCACGATCCAGGAAAGCTCTGAGCGGCTCAAAAAGCGCCTGCCCGGCCCGTTGAAGCAGTTTAAGCAATATCGGGGCCCTTCTTGCTGCGCCGCGCACGCCGTATTTCCAGCAGCAGCCAGCCGGCTATGGCCAGTACGATTACTACCCCCACACCAATCCCGACAAAGAGTGAATAATCGAACTTGTAACGGCCGGTATTCGGGTCATATACCGTACAAAACAGCTTGATCCGTCCCACCAGATCGCTTAGCAGGTGGCTGCCGGGCTGCGGACGGTTGAACACCAGTTCTTTGAGCGGCTCAATCAGCCACGGCAACTCGAATGCCGCACCGTATACCTGACGGTATACGACGCCATCCCGATCGACCACGGTTACCTGGTTGATATGGTCGAAACCGCGCGGCGATGGGAAATAAACGAATCCAATGTTCTCCACCAACTCACTCACGGTATCGGCCGATGCACTGAGAAAATCCCAATTCGGATCATCGACATTCTGCCTGGCCGCAAACATCCGCATCGCATCCGGCGTATCAACCGCCGTATCGAATCCCACCGTGATGACCTGGAAGCTGTCCTCCGCCAGCACCTCCCTGGCTGCATCGACCGCAGCGGCAAGGTGCTTGGTTATGGCCGGGCAAACGTGGTGACAGGAAGTGAAAATCATGCTGATCAGCAGTGGCCTGCCCTGGTATTTCGAAAGGCTTACCGGGCGCCCCTGGCTATCATAAAACTTGTAATCCTGCAGCTTGCTTCCTACCCCAGCCTGCGAGATTTCCAGGGCGTTGTCTGCATCGTAGGCAGACTTTGTGTTTTTTTCAGACTGGGCGAAAGCAGGAAGCGACAGCAGGATCGCCATCACGGTCATGATGACCTGCCTGAATTGGATAAAAAAGATCGCCTGCATTGTTTGTGGAGAGTTCATCGGCACCAGGACCTGTTAACAGACCCTGAAGTATCCCAAAAAAAACGCCGGGCGGATATGCCCGGCGTCTTGTGAGACGGGAAGCGCTTAGGACATCGGCCAAACCGATGCAAGGTACTTCCAGTTAATCGCGTAGTACACCACGAAAATGGCCAGGAAGAATATGGCCAGTACAAAGGTGCCCGGCGCGGCAAAACCCCATTTACCGGCAGCCGCGTGCCCGCCCTGCGGCTCGACACTTGGCGGCGCCTTCATCAGTCGGGTGGTGGCCGTTCCATAACTGGATTCGGAACCAACACGCTTGCCGAAGAACACGGAAACCACGGTGATCAGGACAAAAATTGCCCCGCCCACGACCGCCGCTACGCCACTGATACCCACCAGGCCCATCATGGTATAGGCGCTCGCCGGATAATCAAAACCGATAGCCGCGTCCGTAAACGCCATATCCCAGTGACGGCGCTGAACACCGAGCGTGCCCGCGCCCATCATGACCAGCGAAAACACCATCATGCCAATGCCAAATATATATGGCTGGTACTTGGCCAGCCCCGGCAGAAACACCTGACGCCGGAACAAGACCGGAATCAGGAAGTAAGTCAGCGACATGAAGGACAGTGTGGTGCCGATCACGATCGTGGCGTGGAAATGCCCGGGCACGTATATCGTGTTGTGAATGATGATATTGATCTGTTCGGTACCCATGACCACCCCGGAAATGCCCCCAAGGAAGCCGAATCCGATCAGCGACAGGAACATACCGGAGAAC
>PVMK01123283.1_pt1 | contig 32885 bp, 38 predicted proteins | sample 1853481 | NCBI WGS metagenome assembly PVMK01 (sample SAMN08533507, study PRJNA380276) | Marine sediment metagenome, whole genome shotgun sequencing project.
TTATTACACACAATAAAGAGTTTTTACTACAATATAGGAATTATTTTTATGTAAATATTCTTCAATACCTGTAAGTATATATCTATAGATAATAATTAAAAATAAAAACATGGGATCACCATTTTATAACAAAGATAAAGGTAAACTAAGAGAAGCTTACAAGACAGAAAAGCTTAATGAAGTTGATTTAGGTACTCTTAAAAATAAAAAGAGTAACGATGGGTATTACGGCAGTGCTCCGCGTAACAATGTACAGCAAGTTTTACCTACAGCACCAGAGATGGTAAAAAAGAATATGAAACCTGAGTCTCCAAAGCCTGCTAAGCCAGTCAAGGTTGATTATATACCTCCTCGTCCAGTTAAAAATCCAAGAAAACAAATCATTAAACCTATTGTAAGAAAACCTAAGTTAAATCCAATAGTAGAAGCTTACGTGCCTGCTCAGTTTGAAGGAGCAAAACCTTTAGCTCAAAGTAGTCAAAAGAAAATATACTCCACGTTTAAAGAGCAAATGGAACAATTAAAAAATAAATAAATGGCAATAATATCATCATATCCAACAGTAGTTGCTGAAGCTAACGATTTACTTATAGGTACAAAAGTAACTAACACTGGCACAATAATAAATCCTACAAAGACATTTAGAGTACAAGAAGTAGTTGACTCTGCTTTAGGTTATACAGTATATACAGCAGGTTTAATAAACGCTGGACCAACTGCTCCGACACCTAATGTATTAAAAAATAATACAGGTGGAACATTCACATGGTCAAGAACAGGTACCGGGTTATTTGTAGTGACAATAGCTGGTATAACAGTAGACATTACTAAAGTAGCAATATTTGAATGTGCTAATGGAGATTTAAATTTAGGTGCTACAATAATAAACCCTACTACTATCAATGTTGAACAGTTTAGTTCAGGTGGTGGTGGTTACGTAGATACTATGTTGGCGGGAACAACAATAGAATTTAGAATATACTCATAATATGGCAGTAATATTTTCATATCCAGAAATAAGTTTAGCTAATATTGCGCCGAGCGATAGGTTTGTTTTATCTAAAATGGACGAACCTACAAACCCCACAAGAAGCATTACAATTGGAACATTAGCTAGTTACATATCTACTAATATAACACCTCCACCTGCAGTAATACCTTGGCCTTATGTATATAATCTTGGTAATCAAAACTTTTTACAAGGATCAAGTCCAATTTTAAGCGGTGCTGAAAACACTGGTTTAGGAGTTAACGTATTTCCAGACTTAACAAGCGGTTCTGGTAATGTTGCACTAGGAGATGACGCTGGTAGAATTTTACAATCAGGAGGTAAAAATATTGCTATTGGATCTGACTCTAGATTTGCAGGATCTTCTGTTACCAATACTATAGTTATAGGTGCTACAGTTTCTGGTCATAATGATAACACAGTTGTTTTAGGTAATGATAGTACTGTGTCATGGGAATCATCAATAGCTAATATAGTAGATTTAGGAACTTCAACATTTCCGTTTAAAGATTATTATGGAGAAGGTAATATAAACCTAGGAAACATAAATAGTCGCATCGGACTTGGCCTTGCATATGGCGCGAATACTAGAGGAGCTGTAGAAGTAGATGCATTTTTAGATTATAATGGAGCTCCATTTAATTTCTTTATACCAAATGGTGTTGCTCCTACCGGATATCCAATTGGAGTATTTGATTATTTCACTGGAACAGATCTTTATGCAATAAGTTATTGGGGTGTGGGTCGATTTATGGGTTCTGGTATTCATATTTTTTCAGATGAACGTTCAAAAGTAATACACGGTGTTTCTAAGTCTAAAGAAGATCTTGACACGTTAAATGATATTGAAATAACTGACTTTAATTACATAGATCCAGTAAAAGGAAGTGGTAAACAGAAAAAAGTAATTGCTCAGCAAGTAGAAAAAGTTTATCCAAGAGCAGTTAGCACAGGACATGATGTAATTCCTAACATATTTAAAGAATCTGAAATAAATTCTGGAGTTATAAAGTTAGAAAACACTTGTGAAGTTGGAGATAAGATACAACTTGTGCACGAAGACTCAAGTAAAGAGATAGTTAAAGTAATTGCATGTCATGAAACTAAAATAGTTACTGATTCTAAGAAAAAAGGTAAAGTATTTGTGTATGGAAACGAAATTGATGATTACAAGTCTGTAGATTACGACGCAATATCAATGCTTAACGTCTCTGCAACACAAGAATTACATAAAATTATCAAAAAATTAAGTAAAAAAATAGAAGATCTTACAAATAAAGTAAATTCTTTAGAAAACAAGTAATAATAAACCTATGAATGCTCGGTTGAGAGCGATAAACCAAAATAAACTTAAAACCAAAATTATGACGTTTTATTATCAGACTAAAACGTGGAATAGTCAACCACAAATCACAGAAGAAACCATTAACCTTTGGAAACATCTTGCAGAAAAGAAAAACTGGAGAATAACCCAATTACCTAACGGTTTTTATCAAACTGAATACCAAGATCAAAATGAAGAAACTTGGAACGACGTTACAAGAAGAGAAACATTAGAAGGAGCAGAGCAAGCAATTGACGCTTCAGTTGAGCATTACGCTAAAAAACTAGAATATGTTTCTGGACCTAAGGTCGTCAAAACTTTTAAATAATTAAATTAAATTAAATTAAATCCTATGATTGTAAAAAATCTTAACTTTGGCTCTGAAGCCAGAGAACAGGTATTTAAAGGAATTGAAAAACTCACAAGTGCTGTTAGCTCTACATTAGGAGCTAGCGGTAAATGTGTGATTTTAGAAGATGCACAAGGAAACCCGATGATTACTAAAGACGGTGTAACTGTAGCAGATTCGATATTCTTAAGAGATCCTGTAGAAAACATTGGTGCAACACTTATAAAAGAAGCTGCACGTAAAACGGTTAGAGAAGCTGGAGACGGCACAACCACAGCAACTATATTAGCTCATGCTATATTAAAAGAAGCTTATCAACATTTAGATAAGTCTAATAGTAGAGAGATAAAAGAAGGAATAATTTCTGCTGTAGAAAAAGTTGTACAATACTTAAAAAGTGTTTCCGTTCCAGTTGATGATCGTATTAAAGAAATAGCTACAATATCTACTAATAACGATAAAAAATTAGGAGAATTAATCGCAGAAGCGTTTACAGCTGTTGGTAACACAGGAGTTGTTATTATGGAACCTTCAACGTTAGGTAATACAGAAGTTGAAGTAGTAGAAGGTGTAGAGTATGACAAAGGCTTGTTAAATCAAAACTTTATTACAAACAAAGAGCAAGGAACGTGTGAATTAGAAAATCCATTAGTAATGATTGTAGATTCTAAAATAGAATCAATAAGGCAAATACAAACGGTTTTAGAACACGTTATTAAAACAAATAAATCATTATTCATTATAGGTCAAGTTGAACCACCGGTTCTTTCTTCGTTAGTAATGAACAAAATGAAAGGTAATATAAAAATAAATATTGTAGATCCACCCGTGTTTGGTATTAGAAGAAAGGAAATACTAGAAGATTTATCTTTACTTACCAACGCTCAAATTATAAACGAAAACTTAGGTGATGACTTAAATACTATTGAAATAGATTATTTAGGAACATGCTCAAAAGTAACTACTGGTGCTGATCAAACAATAATTCAGGTAGAAAGTATTTCAGATGAAATCAAAAATATAATATCTGATATTAAGAAAAAACTTACTAAAAAGCTACAACCAAACGAAGTTGTAGGTTATGAACATAGATTAGCTAGATTATCAGCTAAAGTTGCTGTAGTTAAAGTAGGTGCTAATTCAGACATTGAATTAAAAGAAAAGCAAGACAGAGTTGAAGATGCTATATGTGCTACAAAAGCCGCGATCAAAGAAGGTATAGTTCCAGGTGGAGGAATAGCTTTATTAAATGCTGCATTAAATATAAATGAAGCTAATTTAGGAGAAGAAATATTATTAAAAGCAATAATATACCCTTTTAAAACTATTCTTGAAAACGCTGGAATAAATCCAACAACTCCTAGTGAAACAGGTGTTGGAATAAATGTGGTTACGGGAAATATGGTAAATATGATTGACAGCGGAATTATTGATCCGTTGTTAGTAACAAAAAGCGCTTTAACAAACGCGGCTTCAGTAGCTACTACCATTTTATCAACTGATTGTGTAATTAATAATATGAGGGTAGATGAAAGCGGTAGGTAGAAATTTAATTATAGAAAAAATAGAACAAAACATTACTAAGTCTGAAGGAGGTTTACTTTTAGGTAAAACAGACAGAGAAGATATTAGATATGTTGAAGCTACTATTATTTCAGTAGGAAATGATGTAGAAGGATTAAAAGAAAAAGATAGTATATTTTATGACCGACACGCTGGTCACTTTATTGAAGTAGGTAAAAAAACTTATCATGTAATAAAAGCACAGGACGTAGTCGTTGTTTTATGAAAAAGCTAGACGCAAGAGATATCAAAGATATAAACTTGCTAAAACATTACCGTATAATACGCAGATGGGCTTCAAAGAACAACGATTTAACTGATGCAGAGTTAGAATTACTTATTTACTTAGATTGTATTGATTACTTTACAATTAATGATTTTAAAATGGGCGTGTATTCTTATAGCTGGAATAACCGAAGGTGGAATAAACTATTACAAGAAGACTGGATAAAATTGTGGAGACATAGAAATAGAACTACACAAAAATACAACATATATACTATATCTTTTAAAGGTAAACAGTTAATTCAAAGAGTATATAGAATAATGTTAGGTCAAGATGATATACCTACAAGTGAAAGAAGAAACTCTATCATGAAAGGTAAAAGCTATATAGATAAAGTATTACAAACATCAATACAAAACGTAAATAAAGATAAAAACAGATGAGTAAAAATAGTCCTTTAAATTTCGGAATGCCTATGATGGGACAAAACCCATTTACGCAATATCAGACACAAAACTCAGGGTTTAACAATGCAATGATGTTTGGTAATCAAGGAAATATAGCACTGCAAGGGATGATGGCGGCTGAGCAAGCTGCTAATACACAATCACAAGTTGCAGCATCTTCAAGTTATCAAGATCCTAACAATGTGAGTTCAGTAGGTTTTAATAATGCTCCTAGTGAAATGGATATGCCTACTGCAAATAACTTTGGTACTGTTCCAGTTACTACAGGAAGTTTAACACCACAAACACAAAATATAGCTAGAGGAATGTTTGGAACAGCTGATAATAGACAAAGATCTGTAAATAGAAAACCATTAATAAATTTATAAATTATGCACAACAAAAAATATGATCCTTCAATGGAAAGATTAAAACCAGGAACTAAAGTCGGTGTAGTAGGTGAATCTGCTATATGGGACGGACCTTTAGATCAACAAGGAAGATTACACGGTTCAGGTTCAAGTTCAGGTATAACAGGTATGCAAGTATTAAAAGATATTGCACCTTACGTTCCAGGACCAATAACACAAATAGCAAAAGTATACAAATAAAAACAAATAATTAAAATGGCACAAAATCAACCAACTGGCGCGCTGGTAGTTGTTCCTAGTGATACAATTAACATACCTAAACCAGGTATAATTACTTCTGGAACAAATACATCTGCTGTAGCTACAACATTAACAGATGCAGGAAATGATTTCCGTAATTCTGTAACTAACCTAGAGGGTTATAATATTAGAGGTGGAGATGTAGTAATAGATCTAGCAGGAGCAATATGTGAAATAGAATCAGTAGATGATGCTAACAACCTTACTTTACTAGCACCAGGAGCTGCGGCAGGAGCTTATAACATATATAAAGGTAACTATACTATAACAGATGGTTTTTCTGAAGGATATAGTTTATTTGTAGGAAACGGAGGATCTGTATCTGTTATAACTGTAGATGGAGAGCAAGTAACTTTGTTTAATGTGGCAAACGCTAGTTTTATCCCTTTGCAAGTTCAAAGAGTAAACGCAACAGGAACAACAGCTAGTTCTATATTAGCTTTACAATAGCATTATGCCAACTATATTAGGAAACGCAAATGCAATACTAGCTATACCTAACTTACCAGGTAGTGGCGGGGGAACACCAACTGATTTCATTATACAAGAAAATAATGTTGGTGCTGGCACATTTAGAATGCTTACAGAAAATGGAGCAGACCTAATGATTAGAGAATAAAAAAATAAAAAAACAAAATGGCAGATATTAAATTTTCACAATTTACACTTCAAACAGATTTCGCTAATGTAAGCGAAGTTGTTGGATATGACGGGGCAACTAACGTAAGAATAACCCCTAGCAACTTAATTAGTACTTATTTACTTACGAGTCCAATAGAAGTTGGTTCTCTTTTAGAAGCTACAGGAGGGATTGAAATTGGTAAAAACGCTGGTACTCCTTTTATTAGTAATGGAGGTGTTGCTGGAGCTACTGATTTATTTTTTGGTTCTAACGCAGCTTTTGGTAAATATTTTAGAAATTTAGTAATAACTACTGAAGGTTACTTTGGAGTAAATTCTGCTTTAGGCGCTGGTGTACCAGACATATTAAGATTAGAAACTGATTCAACATCTGCGAACATAGGAGAATTAGAACTTCGTAAATATGGAGTAGGAACATTTACAGGTGGCACACCAGTTTACAACTTAGGTGTTGATGCTAATGGAGTGATAAAAGAAACTTCGTTAGTTGATACTAACACAATAACGGGTACAGTAACTGCTGGTGAAATAGCATATGCTTCAGCAGCAAATGTTTTATCAAGTTCTAATCAATTCACTTTTGATTTAGCTGGTGGTACACTAGAATTATTTGAAGATGTTATATTTACTGATAATGGCGCTAGTAGCACTGGTTCACCCAATACAGTAACTAGTATGAGTATAGGTACGGGCGCAGCGGCTACTAAAGGAGCTATCGAAGTAGAAGGTTTTATAAATTATGATATAGGAGCAAATTTTAACTACTTTTTAGAAGGAGCGGCTAACACTGAATGGCTGTATTTCACAGGAGTAGGAGGATTTGATATAAGTTATTACGGTGAAGGTAGATTTTTAGGATCAGGTATACATATATTTTCTGATGAAAGAATTAAAAAAGATATATCAGTAAGTGACTCTAAAGAAGATTTAGAAACTATATCTAAAATTGAAATATCTAACTATAAACATGTTAATCAAGCACACGGTGATAGAGTTCATAAAAAAGTAATAGCACAACAAGTTATTAAACATTATCCAGAAGCAGTATCTATAAGTAAAGACGTTGTACCATGTATTTATGAAAAATCTACTATCGAAGATGGTATTATAAAAATAAACGTAGACAGTTGTGGATCTGACACGTGTTGCAAGTTAGATGATAAAATAAAACTAATTTATCCTGATGGATCAAAAGAATTAGTTAACATAATAGAATCAGACGGAGATTCAATCAAAGTTGATTCAGATAAATCAGGGGAAGTATTTGTATATGGTAAAGAAGTTGATGATTATCATTCAGTTGATTATGATGCTTTAGCTATGCTAAACATATCAGCTACTCAAGAGTTATACAAAATAATAAAAGAATTAAAACAAGAGATTAAGCAATTAAAACAAAACAACAACTAATTATGGAAAAAGGACATTACGGTGAATATAGCGGTAACGCTAAACACTCAAGAGTTACAGCATCTAACTACAAAGCAAGTGAAAGAGATGACGCTGCGCATATTGATTATTTAAAAAGAGACGTATTATATGATGATCATCATAGTCATAGCGACGCTGCAATGACAGCGGACGAAAAGCATATATCTAAATTAGCAGGTGACATGAAGTATGATAAAAAACATCACGGAATGTCTAGACAATCATCACCTTTCAGCCGTATACCTACTCAAGCCGAAGAAAAACAAATGAACAACATGCTTTTTGCCGCAGGTGATACTAACTCTGAATCGGGTAAAGCTATGGTAGCAAAAATTAAGGCTATGGAAGATAGAATAGCTAGTGAAGAAAGAACCGGACAAATAATTAATCCAGTACCTGAAGAATTTGATAAAAACTCTTCTGAGCTTAAATATATGCCAATTGAAGATGATATGAAAAGAGGTATGTCTAGAGAATCATCAGAACTTAAGTATATGCCTATAGAAGATGATATGAAACGAGGTATGTCAAGAAAAGGTTCTAAACCAGATTATATAGATATTGATGGAGATGGTAACAAAACAGAGTCAATGAAAGAAGCTTCTGATGGTATGTCAAGAAGAAGCAGAAGCGAAAGACTAAGAGGAAGAGCTGTAAAATTATCAGAAAGATCAGGAGAAGGACAAGGTGGTTATGATTACGAAAACCCAAGAGTAATGAACATGCTTAATAAAGCTAATATGTTAGATGAAAGAAGTGGTGCAGAAATGAAAATGATGATGACAAAACATATGACAGCAAAACCAAAAATGAAAGCAAATGAATATGATAATGAAAATCGTGATAAAGAAATGAATAGAATGATGGACGAGCGTGGTGGTATGAATAGAATGAGCAAGTACGGAGGAAATATGCATGATTATCACAGACACATGGACGCACAAGGTCATATGACTAAAGATGGTGTTGTTGGTGGTGGTAAATACGGTAAAGGTGGTCACTATAAAGATTACGAAGGTATGTCTAGAGAATCTTACGGTATGGAAAGAAAATCATGTGGAACTAAGTATACTGGTCCAAGTAGATATTCATCTCCTGCAGCTTTTATGGGAATTAAAAGACCAGGAAGATGTACTCCATTTCCTAATCCTGATTGCGAACCAGGAACTCCACAATATAACTTAGCTAAAAGACTTAAGCCAGGAGGGGATTTATATAAAGGCAAAAAGAAATAATATGAAAACATTAGACAAATTAAAAGGTAATTTTTTTAATAAAAAATCTTTTAATGTAGGTTTTAACAATAGATCTCCACTTAGTTACATAAGTAGCACTGGACCTAGCGTACCTTCATTTTCTGACCCTGGTTTACAATCATTTTCACCTTCTGACTGGGAAGGAGCTTATGATACTTCAGATGCGGTAAGAGCAGAAACTAAAGCAGAGATTGCTAAAGGTGAAGGTGTTGGTGGTGCAGTTTGGAGTGGAGTTAAAAAGATAGCTGGCGCTGTAGGTGGTGGAAAGTTAAGCGATAAAGGCGGAGCATTTAGTGGAAAAGGACAAGAAATAGGAAACACAGGTGTGCTAACTACAGAAGCAAATAAAAATACGCAAATAATGGATAACATTGAGGGTATTTTCGGTGGACAAGAACCACCTAGAGATAAGTTCCAAGAATATAAAGATCTTAAAGAAGCATTAGGATTATAATAAAACAGTCATGGATCTGTATAAAACCAAAGAAATATAAAACAAACATTAACATTTAAAAACAAAAAATCATGGCAAATTGGATTAATTTCAACGTAGTTGGTGGTGTAACAGATGGTGCAGGTGCAACTCCAGCTCCACAGATGGACGGCGACAACTTAGTATTGGCTGAAAGCATTATTAATGTAGCAGCAGTAGTAAGTGGTGGTGGTGCTATCGTAGCAACATTAAACTTAGCTGGACCAGCAGGTGCAACAACTTGTACAGTTATCTGTTCAACTTCAGCTGCAGCAGCAGATGCTCCTGACGCTAACGTACCAGCTTCAGCAGATTACGTAAACAAAGTTAAAGGTGCAATTATCAGATCATTAACAGCTAATCCAGGTGGTGTAAAAGCTAACTGTGTATTACCTCAAGATCAAGCTGACCCAACTGCTTCTTACGACCCAACACTTAAAGTGTACTGGAGAAGCTTCGTAGTAGCGTAATTATGAAATCTAGAGGATTAGGCGATTCAATCGCAAAATTCACTGAACAAACAGGTATTAAGGCTGCTGTCAATAGAATGGCTAGCAGTCTTAATAAACCCTGTGGTTGTCAACAAAGACAAGATTATTTAAATAAAAAATTCCCTTACAAGCAATGAGAATAAATTTAACTAAAAGATTCAAGATGAATTCTCCATTAGAAATCAATAACACTCCTGTGTATCAAGTTGACTTAGGTGAGGGCGTTTTAGGTAAAGGAAATAAAAACGGTACTATATTAGTATCTGATAAAATAACTGATCCTGAAGAAAGAGAAAGCATTATAGAACATGAAAGAATTCATGTTGACCAAGTAAGAAGAGGTGATTTAGATTATGACGATGAAAACGTTTATTGGAAAGGTAAAACATACCCAAGAAGCGAAATGAATGAAGGTAGTCCAGATTTACCTTGGGAAAAAGAAGCATATAGTAAAACAGATCCATACGAAAAATATTAATATGAAAAGTAATTACAAAACCGGAAGTCCATTCCCTAGATTAAATATGCCAGACCTTTATGATAAAAAAGGTTTTGATGAAAGAATCAATCAATCAAACGAAAAAAGTAGACAAGCTCTTATTGATTTAGCTGGCTATAGAGGAAAAGACACTTATAATGAAGTAATTGGTAATACACCTAGAGCTCCTTATGTAAAAAATGAAGGTGTTGATAAAAAATTTCCATATTTAAGTTCTAAGCATCATGTTGGTAATGTTTATAATCCAATGCAATCAGATATTAGAAATAGAAATGCAATGACAATAGAGGAGGAAAGAAAAGCTGAACAAGATAGAATGCTTGGCGGTAGTTTTGTTGATGAAAGACAAGGAACTAGAGGTAGCACTTATTTTGGTCCGGAGTTTGATAAAAAAGCAGAAAAAGCAGCTAAAACAGCAGTAGACAGACATGAGTATTTAATGAACGCCGCTGCTCAAGGTGAAGATGCTTTGGAAGCAGCTTTATCACAAGAAAATATTTACAATAAAAATAATGTTGTAATAGGTCAAGAAATGCCTGTAAGATCAAAGTTTCCTATATCCACTAAAGAAACTGGAGTTCCAACAAATCTTAGAGGAGGTTATGCTGCAAATCCTAGTGGCCAATCTTTAAGAAATATTAATAGTTTTATAGATCTTAGAGATAGAGCTAAGTCTGCTCAAGACTTAAGTGACTTTTTGAGACAAGCTGAAGTAAAACGTCAATTTGATTCAGACGACAGGGATGCATTTTTTGATTCTCTAAGAGATGAAAGAACTGGAGAGTATAAAATAAATTTTGGTGGGCAGTAAAAAATTTAAAGACACTAAAGTAGGTAAATTTTTATCTAACACAGCTCCTGGTATATTAAATACTGTGGGTGATGTATTACCTGATAGTGGTGTAATGGGTTTGGTTAAAAACCTTATAAATAAAGAAACGGCTTTACCGCCAGAAGATAAAGAAAAAGCTTTAAAATTACTAGAGTTAGATGTAATTGAAATGCAAGAGATATCAAAGCGTTGGAATAGCGATATGAAGTCAGATTCCTGGCTAAGTAAAAACACGCGTCCTATGTCTTTGATTTTTTTAACTATATCTATGGTTATTCTTATATTGCTAGATAGTTTTGAATTAAAATTTGGTGTAAATGATAACTGGGTAGATCTTTTACAAACATTATTAGTAACAGTATATGTAGCGTATTTTGGTTCTCGAGGAGCTGAAAAATTTCAAGCTATTAGAAAAAAGTAAATATTATTCAAAATAAGTGATTATAATTTAGAACAATTAAATTAAATCAAATATTATGAAAAAATTATTAATAAGCATGTTAATGCTTTTGAGTACTTTCACCTATGCTCAAGAAATCCCTGGACTTGAAGGTTTATGGAAAGGTGAAAAATCAACTTATTATGTTGCTATTTTATGGGATGGTGATAAATACACTTTTAGTAACTTTTCTTTTGTAACAGGTAAAACTGCTAAAGAAAAAATTTATAAAAAAGGTAAAGACTATATTGTAACAAATATATACACCGAAAAAACTAAACATAGCATTAACATTAAATACACTGTAATAGATGAACAAACTATACTATGTGAGTTTACAGGATCTAACAACAACGTAAGTAAATATAAACGAATTAAATTAAATTAAATGGCAGAAAACAAAGTAACAGAAGAAGAGTTAAAAGAAATACAAGGTTTACAATCAAATCTTTATAAACTAACTACAGATATCGGAGTTTTAGAAACTCAAAAACACGCAGTTTTACACGAGCTAGCAGGTGTTAATCAGAAACAAGAAGAATATAAAAAAGTACTAGAAGAAAAATACGGTTCAATAAACATAAATTTACAAGACGGTACTTTTGAATTACAAAAAGAAAATGAGTAATGTTATAAGAAAAATCAGCATTGGTGCTGATTATAAGAATGAAGCAATGCATTATTCTATAGGTCAACAGGTTTATGGTGGTCATGAAATATCACATATACTGTTAGATGAAAAAGATAATTCTTATAATATACATATAAAAAAACACAATGAGATATTGCCATGGAAAAAATTTAATTCTAACATGGCTATATCTATTGAGTATGACTTAGAATATTAATGAAAAGTTTATACGATTTTATTGTAGAACCTTTAGGCGAACGTTATGCAAACACTAAAAAAATAGGTGAAAAAACTTTAATTTTAAATACTAAAATTGAGTCTTGGAAATTTGTTAATAGATTTGCTGTAGTTTTAGAAACACCACTTGCTATAAAAACTTCTATTAAAAAAGGAGATATAGTTATAGTGCATCAAAATGTTTTTAGACGTTTCTATAATATGAAAGGAAAACAAAGTAACAGTAGGTCTTATTTTAAAGACAATATGTATTTTGTTGGTATGGATCAAATTTATCTATACAAAAGTAATGACGCTTGGAAATCAATTGGTGATCGTTGCTTTATAAAACCAATTAAAAATTCATCTTCTCTAGAGAACAGAAAAGAAAATCCTTATATAGGAATAGTTAAAATTGGTAATAATAAGTTAGAGGCATCTAAGATTAATCCAGGAGATAAGATAGGTTTTAAGCCAGGTGCTGAATGGGAGTTTGTTATAGATGATGAACGTCTTTATTGTATGAAATCAAATGATATAGTTATAAAATATGAGCACAAAGGAAACGAAGAAGAATATAATCCAAGCTGGACAGTTAGCAGTTAAAGAATTAATTAAAGTTGCTAAAGAACCAATTATAGATTTTGGACCAGACATTTCTGCAGATAGATTAAAAAACGCTGCTGCTACTAAAAAGCTGTGTATATTTGATGCTTTTGAAATATTGAATAGAATAGAAGAAGAAAAGAATCTACTTGAAGATAAACCTAAAGTAGAAGAAAAAAAAGAAACTACTTTCCGTGGTTTTGCTGAAGGAAGATCTAAATAATGTACGAGCAAAGTTTATATAGTATATTAAAAGATTACGTTAAACCAAAAGTTCTTAAACGAAATAACAAGTATAAGAAATGGGAATATGGTTATAATGAGGAATATGATTTTGTAGTTATAAGTAAAGACGGAACTGTAGGTGATATATATGAAATACAAGGTTTAAAAATTGGAGTTCCTAGTAGACCTAAAAACGTACACTCTTTTGAAAATAATAAATGGAAAAGAACACCATTACCTAAAGTTCTTAAAAAAATTAAAAGTGTTTTTGAGTGGGATAAATATCCAGAAGACTTTAAAGAAAGATGGTATGATTTTATTGATATAGAATTTACTAGACGTGAAGAAGGTTTTTGGTTTAAAAACGATGATAGAGATGTTTATTTAACAGGAACACATTATATGTACTTACAATGGAGTAAGATTGATGTTGGACCACCAGACTTTAGAGAAGCGAATAGATTATTCTTTATATTCTGGGAAGCTTGTAAAGCAGATGTTAGATGTTATGGTATGTGTTATTTAAAAAACCGTAGATCTGGTTTTTCATTTATGGCTTCAGGAGAAGTTGTTAACTTAGCTACAATATCTAGTGATTCAAGATATGGTATATTATCTAAAACAGGTCCTGATGCTAAAACTATGTTTACTGACAAGGTAGTACCAATATCAGTTAATTATCCTTTCTTTTTTAAACCGATTCAAGACGGTATGGATCGACCTAAAACAGAGTTAGCATATAGAGTTCCAGCTTCTAAATTTACTAGAAGAAAAATTATAAGTGGAGAAGTTGCAGCAGATTTACAAGGATTAGATACGACAATTGATTGGAAGAATACTGGTGATAACAGTTATGATGGTGAAAAACTAAAACTATTAGTACATGATGAATCTGGTAAATGGGAAAGACCTAATAATATTTTAAACAACTGGAGAGTTACAAAGACATGTTTAAGATTAGGATCTAGAATTATTGGCAAGTGTATGATGGGATCAACATCAAACGCTTTAGATAAAGGTGGTGGAAATTTTAAAAAATTATATGAAAGTTCAGATGTTAACAAAAGAAATGCAAATGGACAAACGCGTAGCGGACTCTATAGTTTGTTCATACCTATGGAATGGAACTACGAAGGATACATTGATTCTTATGGCGTACCTGTATTCGACACACCCAAAGAACCTAAGGAAGATCCTCACGGGCACATTAACACTAGGGAGTATTAGACTATTGGGAAAAATGAAGTAGATGGTTTAAGCGAAGATCAAGACTGCTTTAAATGAATTTTACAGACAATTTCCACGTACAACTAAACATGCTTTTAGAGATGAATCTAAAAACTCTTTATTTAACTTAACTAAAATATACCAACAAGTTGATTGGAACGCAGATATAAAACATAGCAATGTTGTAACTCAAGGTTCTTTTGCTTGGACAGGAGGTATAAAAGATACTACTGTTATATTTGTACCAAATAAAAATGGTAGATTTTTTGTATCATGGGTTCCGCCTCAAAGATTACAAAACAATGTAATTAATAAGTTAGGAAGAAAACATCCTGGTAATGAAAATCTAGGAGCTTTTGGTTGTGATAGTTATGATATATCAGGAACAGTAGATGGTAGAGGTTCTAATGGATCTTTACATGGTTTAACTAAATTTAGTATGGAAGATGTTCCACCTAATCATTTCTTTTTAGAATATATAGCTAGACCCCAAACAGCTGAAATGTTTTTTGAAGATGTACTTATGGCTTGTATTTTTTATGGTATGCCAATATTAGCAGAAAATAACAAACCTAGATTATTATATCATTTTAAAAGAAGAGGTTATAGAGCTTATGCAATGAATAGACCTGATAAAATATATAACAAGTTATCAGTAACAGAAAGAGAAATAGGTGGTATACCAAATTCAAGCGAAGACATAAAACAAGCTCATGCTGCAGCTATAGAATCTTATATAGAAGAGCGAGTTGGTTTACTAGAAAATCTTAACTATGGAGATATGTATTTCCAAAGAACATTAGAAGACTGGGCAAAATTTAATATAAATAACAGAACATCACATGATGCTTCTATTAGTTCAGGCTTAGCTATTATGGCATGTAATAAAAATAAATATAGACCAGTTCCTAAGTTAATTAAACAAACGTATGATTTAGGTATAAAAAAATACGACAATAGTGGTTCATTATCAAAAATTATAGATTAAATGAAGATAAATTATAATACTAATAGTACATTTCCTAGCCAAGTTGTTAGTGACGCTGAAAAAGCTACTTGGGAATATGGTACGCAGGTTGCACAAGCTATAGAGCAGGAATGGTTTAATCAAGGTAGAACTAATGGTAATAGATACTTAACTACTTGGAACAACTATAATAGATTAAGATTATACGCAAGAGGTGAACAACCTGTAGAAAAATATAAAGATGAGTTATCTATTAATGGTGATTTGTCTTATCTTAATTTAGACTGGAAACCAGTTCCTATTATATCTAAATTCGTGGATATATTAGTTAATGGTATTTCTAATAAAAATTATGAAATAAACGCGTTTGCTCAAGATCCTCAGTCTCTAGAAAAAAGAACTAACTACGCTGAAATGCTAGCACAAGATATTTTTGCTAGACAAACAATGGAAGAAATAGTAAACAAACTTGATGCTTCTTTATTCAATACAACAATTCCAGAGAGTAAGTTACCTGCAGATGAAACTGAATTAGAACTACATATGCAATTAAGTTATAAGCAGTCTGTAGAAATTGCTGAAGAAGAAGTAATAAATCAAGTGCTAGATTCAAACAGATGGGAATTAACTAAGCGAAGAGTTAATTATGATTTAGTTACATGTGGTATTGGAGCTTGTAAAACTAATTTTAATCTTTCTAATGGTATTACAGTTGACTATGTTGATCCAGCTTATTTAATATATTCTTACACAGAGGATCCAAACTTTGAAGATATATATTATGTAGGTGAATTAAAACCAGTTACTTTAGCTGAAATAGCAAAGCAATTTCCTACATTAGATGATGCTACGTTAGAAAAAATACAACAACAACAAGGTAACAGAACTTATATGTATGGTTATGGTAATGGTCCATGGGATCAAAACACTGTTCCATTATTATACTTTGAATACAAGACTTATAGCGAACAAGTATTTAAAATAAAAGAAACAGAATATGGATTAGAAAAAGCATTAGAAAAACCTGATACTTTTAACCCACCAGAAAGCGACATGTTTGAAAGAGTAGGTAGAACTATTGAAACTCTTTACAGAGGAGTTAAAGTTTTAGGTACTGATATAATGCTAAGATGGGAAATGTGTCCTAACATGACTAGACCAAAGGCTGATACTACAAAAGTAGAAATGAATTATGCTATTTGTGCACCACGTATGTATAAAGGTAGAATAGAATCTACAGTAGGTAGAATTACTGGTTTTGCTGATATGATACAGATAACACATCTTAAACTACAACAGGTAATAGCTAGAATGGTACCAGATGGTGTGTTCTTAGATATGGACGGTTTAGCAGAGGTTGATTTAGGTAACGGTACTAATTATAATCCAGCAGAAGCACTTAATATGTATTTCCAAACAGGTTCTGTTGTTGGTAGATCTTTAACACAAGATGGTGATATAAATAGAGGTAAAATACCTGTTCAAGAATTATCTACAGGTTCTGGACAAGCGAAGATACAAAGTTTAATATCTACGTATAATTATTATTTACAAATGATACGTGATGTAACCGGGTTAAGTGAAGCTAGAGATGGATCTGTTCCAGATAGAGATACACTAGTAGGTTTACAGAAAATGGCAGCTAACGCATCTAATATTGCTACTAAGCATATTAACAATAGTAGTTTATTCTTAACCTTAAGAATGTGTGAAAACATATCTAAGAAAGTTAGTGATATGTTAGATTATCCTTTAACAGCTAACTCATTAAAGAATAGTATAACTAATTTTAATAGTATTACTTTAAAAGAAGTTGATAAGTTAAATTTACATGACTTTGGTATTTTCTTAGATCTTGAACCAGACGACGAAGAAAAACAACAACTAGAACAAAACATACAAGTTGCATTGTCAAGTGGTGGTATTGATTTAGAAGATGCTATTGAAATACGTCAAATACGTAGTTTAAAATTAGCTAATCAAATGCTAAAAGTAAAACGTAAAAAGAAACAAGCTTACGAAAGACAAATACAGTCTGACATGGCTCAGCAACAAGCGTCAGCTAATACTCAAGCTACTCAAGCAGCTGCAGAGTCTGAAGTACAGAAACAAGAAGTTTTAACTAATCAAAAAATAAACTTTGAACAAGCTAAGTCTCAAATGGAAATAGAACGTATGAGAAGCGAGGCTGAAATCAAACGTCAATTGATGGCTGAAGAATTTAATTATCAAGTTCAGTTAGAGCAAATAAAAGGTCAAAGAGAAACAAATAGAGAAGCACAAATAGAAGATCGTAAAGATAAAAGAACAAGAATAGCAGGATCACAGCAAAGCGCTATGATAGATCAAAGAAAAAATGATTTAATGCCTACTAATTTTGAACAACAAAGCCAAGAGAGCGCAATGCCTCAAGCTTAATTATTAATTATTTAATTATATTATATTATGGGAAACCAAAAAGCGGCCGTAGAGGTCAAACAAGAAGGTGACTTTAAAATAAAGTCAAAACCTAAGCGTAAAGCTAAAGATTTAGGACATGTAACAAATGCTCCTGCAAAAATCGATTTAACAGCTCCAGAAGCTACAGGAGAAATAGTTCCTAAAGTAGCTAAAATGGACTTAACTAAACAACCTAAAGAAGATGCCATTTCAAAGCCAGAAACAACAGGACTACCTGATGATAAACGAACCGAAGGTTTACAAGAAGTGGATGAAGGCGTACGGTCCGTACAAGAGCAACCCGATAAAGATGTTAAAGTCGATGCTCCGATCGAACAAGTAATAGAAGAAATTGTAGAAACAGATAATGTAGAAACAAAAAAAGAAGATAAACCTCAATTAATAGAAACACCTAGTTTACCAGAAAACATAGAAAAATTAGTTTCATTTATGAATGAAACAGGTGGAACAGTAGAGGATTATGTAGAACTTAATAAAGATTATTCTAAACTAGATAACGATCAATTATTAAAAGAATATTTAAGAAAAAATAAACCTCATTTAGATAAAGATGATATCGAGCTTATAATGGAAGATTATAAAATCGATGAAGATTTAGACGAGGAAAAAGAAATACGAAAAAAGAAGTTAGCATACAAAGAAGCTGTTGCTAGTGCTAAACAGGATTTAGAAAATAAAAAATCTCAATATTATGCTGAGATTAAACAACGTCCTGGAGTAACACAAGAGCAGCAAAAAGCTATGGACTTTTTTAATCGTTTTAATAAACAGCAAGAAACTATAAAGCAATCACAAGAAGCTTTTAAAAAACGAACTAATAATTTATTTCAAACTGATTTCAAAGGTTTTGATTACGAGGTTGGAGATAAAAAATTTAGATATAAAGTAAAAGATCCTGTGAAAATAGCTGAAAATCAATCTAATATTAAAAACTTTGTTGACAAGTTTGTCGATAAAAACGGAACTATTAGTGACACTGAAGGTTATCATAAAGCTTTATATGCTGCGATGAATACAGATAAACTAGCCACTCATTTTTATGAACAAGGCAAAGCGGATGGTATTAAGAATTTAGTACAACAATCTAAAAATCCAAGTGCAGAAGCACCAAGGCAGGTTGCCAGTGGGGACGTCTTTGTAGGAGGGTTTAAGGTTAAAGCAGTTAGTGGAGCTGATTCATCAAAATTGAGAATAAAAAAAAGAAAATTTAACTAATTAAAAACTAAAATTATGGCTTTAACCCCACAGTTTGGAAGTTTAGTACCTTCGCAAACTCAACAATTGCTAGCTACTAATTATTTGCAATGGACAAATAATGGTGGTGGTGCGGGTATACCAGCTAATTTCAGTGATTTTGCTGCGCAATATCTACCTGAAATTTACGAACAAGAAGTAGAAAGATATGGTAACAGAACGTTATCTGGTTTCTTAAGAATGGTCGGTGCTGAATTACCAATGACAAGTGACCAAGTAATCTGGTCTGAACAAAATAGATTACATATTGCATATGATAACTGTACATTTGTATCTGCTACAGGAGTTGTAACTATTAACCCAGGTGCTGTTGCAGGCGTAACTAACGTTATTTCTGTTAACTCAACTGTTGTTATTATGGATGACTTTGGTGCAGAAGCAAAATGTTTTGTAAGTGCTAGTGTACCTGGTGCTGCTGGAACAATTACTGTACAACCTTACACAGCTGCTAACTTAGCAGGAGCTGGATTAGTAGGTGCTGTAAAAGTATTTGTATACGGTTCTGAATATGCAAAAGGATCAACAACACCTAACTACAACGCTGCTACAGCGCCTGCTGGTTATATTAGTGTTACTCCTTCATTCACTCAATTCTCTAACAACCCATTAATCATTAGAAGTAAATATACTGTTAACGGTTCTGACACTGCTCAGATCGGTTGGGTAGAAGTTGCTACTGAAGATGGAACTGGTGGTTACTTATGGTACCTAAAAGCTGAGTCTGAAACAAGACTAAGATTTGAGGATTACCTAGAAATGATGTGTGTAGAAGGTGAGATCGCTGCTGCTGGTTCTGCTGCTTTAGCAAACGGACAAATAGGTACGCAAGGTCTTTTCGCTGCTATACAAGCAAGAGGTAATGTACAAGTTGGATTTAGCGCTGCTACTGGAATAAGTGACTTTGATGATATTCTTAGAAACTTAGATACTCAGGGAGCTATTGAAGAAAACATGTTATTTTTAGACAGACAAACTGCTCTAGATTTTGATGATATGTTAGCTCAAATCTCTGCTGGTTCTGCTGGTGGTACTGCTTATGGATTATTTGAAAACTCAGAAGAAATGGCTTTAAACTTAGGTTTCAGCGGTTTCAGAAGAGGTTCTTATGACTTCTACAAAACAGACTGGAAATACTTAAACGACGCTTCAACGCGTGGTGGTATGACTGGACCTGCTTCTATTGAAGGAGTATTAATCCCAGCTGGTACAACAACTGTATATGATCAAATTTTAGGAACTAACATCCGTAGACCTTTCTTACACGTAAGATATAGAGCGTCTAATGCTGATGATAGAAGAATGAAATCTTGGTTAACAGGATCTGTTGGTGGAGCATTTACTAGTGATCTTGATGCTATGGAAGTTAACTTCCTATCTGAAAGATGTTTAGTAACTCAAGCTGCTAACAACTTCGTATTATTCCAAGGAGTATAATACATTAATGTAATTTTTACCCTCGTTATATCAACGGGGGTAATTATTACTTTTATAAACTATTTAATTATATTATATTATGGCTAAAAAAGCTAAAGCAGAAAATGTTGAGGTTGCACCTCAAGAGGTTGTAGTTAAAGCTGCACCTACAGTAAACCCAGTAAAAAAACAAAGCTGGGAAGTAAAAAATAGAACTTATGTACTTACCGGAGGTAAAGAACCATTAACATTTACAATTCCAAGCAAGCACAGTAGAAGACATCCATTACTTTGGTTTGATCCAAAAAGTCAAGTTCAAAGAGAATTAAGATACGCTACTAATCAATCTTCACCATTTAAAGATGAACAAAAAGGTGAAGTAACATTAGGGCATATAACTTTTAGAGATGGAGTATTAACTGTTCCTGAACAAAACGTACAATTACAAAAGTTGTTATCTTTATATCACCCTTTTTTAGGTCAAAGATATAAAGAGCATGTACCAGAAAGTATCGCTGCTGATCAAGTAGAAGAAATTGAATGGGAAATTGAAGCGTTAAACCTAGCAAAATCTATAGATATTGATTTAGGTGAAGCAATAGTAAGAGTAGAAATAGGATCTCAAGTAAACAACATGTCTACTAGAGAAATTAGAAGAGATTTATTATTATTAGCTAAAAGAAATCCTAAACTATTTTTAAGTTTAGCTTCTGATGAAAACGTACAGTTAAGAAACTTTGCAATTAAAGCAGTGGAAAATGACATTGTAATACTATCACCTGATAATAAAACCTTTACATGGGGATCAAATGATAGAAAATTAATGACAGTTCCTTTTGATGAAAACCCTTACTCAGCATTAGCTGCATGGTTTAAAACAGACGAAGGTATTGAAGTATTTAGGTCTATAGAAAAAAGACTAAATTAAAAATAATAAGGGCGGATTCGTTCGCCCTTTTATTAAAATAAAAAAGAATGGTAAACGTAAACGCAGTATATCAAACGGTGTTATTAATATTAAACCAACAACAAAGAGGTTACATAACTCCTGATGAATTTAATAAAATTGGAACTCAAGCACAGTTAGCTATGTTTGAAGGTTATGCTAGTGATTTAAACCAGCAATATCGATTACCACAAAACGATACTGAATATTCAAATCGTGTAAAAAATTTACAAGAAAAACTACAGTTTTTTCAAAAAGTAGGAACACCTGTTTACGATGCTGTAACAGGTAGATTTCAATTATTAGATTTTACAGACTTTTTAGCTCCTCCTTACGCTCCTAGCCCTGTGGTTATTGGAACACTTGGAACTACAAATGATGTATTATATAGACTAGGAACTGTTTTTTATAAAGACTATGATCTTGGTCAGTACACACAAAGAAACGAGTTAAGACAATTATTACTTTCCCCTTTAACTCAACCAACAGAAAATTTCCCTATATATTTATATGAAGATAATTTTTTAACTGTATTTCCAAACACAATACAGGCAGATATTACTTTTTCTTATCTTAAAAAACCAAATAATGTAGAATGGGGTTTTACTCAAGACATTACAACAGGTGCTTATCTTTATGATCAAGGAACTTCAATTCAATTTGAGTTAGAGCAAACAGAACAAGATGAGTTAATACTAAGAATACTAGCTTATGCTGGTGTGATAATTCAAGATCCAACTATAATACAAGCAGCTTCACAACAAGTAGCAGAACAAGATAACAACGAAAAACAATAAGATATGCCAATGCCAAACGGAGGTTTAATTACCGAAACTAACAGTCAATATTACGCGGGTGCGCAGGGGTTTGTAGTTACAGCTGTAGCAGGTCAAAATGATTTTACATTTACATTTAATACAACTTTAATATTAGGTGATCCTGATCCAGTTCAAACAGATTATGCTTTAAATAATTTCAAGCTTTATACAAGCGCAGATGGTATAACATATACAGAATATATATTACCTTATACTTTAAAAGTGCAAGGCAATGGTGATAGCACTATAAGTATAACTGCTGTAGGAGGTATTCCTCAAAACAACGTTTTAGTATGTCAATTAAAAACAATTGATGGCGGTAGTTTTGGAAACAGAGATGCTTACGGTGTTACAACAGAACAAAATTACGGAAGTTACTCTTATTTAAAATTAAAAGATGTAATAAATAACTTTATAGTAGGTTATGTAGGTAAAGATAAATTAATACCAGATGTTAAAAGAAGTGATATAATTTTTCATGCTAAAAGAGGTTTACAAGAGTTTAGTTATGATACTTTAAAATCTGTCAAGTCTCAAGAATTAACTGTACCTCATACACTTAGCGTTATCTTACCACAAGATTACGTTAATTATGTTAGAGTGTCTAGAATAGATCAACTAGGTGTACAAAGAATAATATATCCATCAAACAACCTTACAACATCTCCATATGAATTACCTATACAAGATAATCTTGGTGTACCAACACAGGATAATTTTGAAGATAATTTGGAAAGCACATCTATAACTGAAGAAAGATGGAAAAGCGCTAATACAAATCTTATAAGTCAAAACTTTAATTTTGGATTATACAACGAAGGTTTTGATTGGGCTGGTTATAACTGGGGTCAAGGTGGAATGTGGTATTGGAACTGGGGTGAGCAATACGGAATGTCACCACAATATGCTCAATATAATGGTTGGTTTAATATGAACGAAAGAGAAGGTAAAGTTTCTTTTTCTAGTAATTTAGTAAATCAATTAATAGTGTTAGAGTACATCTCTGATGGACTTGCTTATGATTTAGACAGTAGAATACCAAAGTTAGCAGAAGATGCTTTATATGCATATATTTTGCATGCTATAATATCTACTAGAATTAATCAACCTGAATATATAGTACAAAGATTAAAACAAGAAAAAAGCGCTAAGCTTAGAAACGCTAAAATTAGATTATCTAATATTAAGTTAGATGAAATAGTACAAGTAATGCGTGGAAAAGCTAAATGGATAAAACGATAATACATGCCACAAGTAACTAATAATTTTATAAGGTCTAAAATGAATAAAGACCTTGACAATAGATTACTGCCAAACGGTGAATACAGAGATGCTCAAAATTTACAAATTAGTAGATCAGAAGGTTCTGAAGTAGGAGAGTTTGAGAATGTTTTACAAAACAAAGAATTAACTTATTTGTATACAGGTAAGCAAACTCTTCCGTTAGGTTTTGTTAAATATTATGGTAAAGTTATAGGTCAATTTACAGATGAAACTAATGAGAATATTTATATATTTAGCTCAGGTTATAACGGCGAGGGAAGATGTCCTAGAGATGTGCAAGCTTTTTCTAAAGTAGGTATACCAGCAACAACAGCTTTCAACTGGGTGTTATATGATGCGGCTGGTAATTTACTAGATCCTACTACTCTTGGTTTAGAAGTAGGTATGACAGTATATGGTGATAACTGGAACGGTCAACCTTCTGGTGCTGGTGGTCAAGAAGTTGATCCTGTAATTGAAAGAATTATACCTCCAGATCCTGCAGTTCCAAGTGATGGTTTAATTGTGCTTAGTCAAGGCATAACATTATCTGGATCTAATCAATTAAATTTTGGTTACACTAATACTATTCATAGGTATAATCCTACAACTAATATAACTACGTTATTAGTTAGAGGATCTTTTCTTAACTTTAATCAAAACTTTAAAATATACGGTATAAATTTACTAGACAACTTATTATTTTGGACAGATAACCGTAATCAACCAAGAAAAATTAATGTTGAACTAGCTAATCCTACATCTTTAATTACACCAGTGCATTATGTAAATGAAGACCAAATATCTGTTGCTAAATATTATCCTTACGAAACACCTTTAGTTTTACAACAAACTAATTTAGAAGCTGTTAGTGGTACTTTTCCTCCTGTTCAGACTATAAAAGGATATCAAATTACAACTACTCAATTTGTAGGAGATTACAATGTTAAAATAGGAGATATAGTTAGTGGTTTTCCTGCTCAAAAAGATGATGAGGTTTGGCAAGTACTGTGGATAGAACCAACAGGTGGTGCTAATGAAGTAATTATTTATAACAACTTTTTATTGTTTCCTGGAACTACTGGTGTTGCTTGGGCTGGAGGTAATTTAAAGTTTTCTAGATCATCAGCTTCAGATTCAGCTGACAGACTATTGACTAGAGGTTTTGATTCAACAGTAACAAGTGCAGCTGGAGGTATCCTTACTGGCGCTGCAATAACAATAAGTTATCCTTTCACAAGTACAGAGGCCGACCCAAGTAATAATCCTACTCCTCAAATAGGAGACTTTATTACTAGTAAAACTATGTTAAGTACTGCTACTGGATTACCTATTACTTTGGCCGATGAAGTATGTATACAAGAAATCACTACAATAACTACAGGTGGTGGTGGTGTTATAACTTTAAAGTTAACTCAAGGCGTGACTGTTGCGGCTGGTGTTAACGACGTTTCTGTTTCTGCAAATCCTAATTACGGTTTAGGACAAAACCCAACTCAAGAATTTACAGGTGATCCTGATTTAATAGAAGAGAAATTTGTTAGATTTAGCTATAGGTTTAAATTTGAAGACAATGAATATTCTTTATCTGCTCCATTTACTCAAATATGTTTTATACCAGAGCAACAAGGTATTTTTGGTAACGGACCTAATAATCAATATCAAGATCAAGTTAATGCTTATGATTCTACTATTATAGAATGGTTTACTAATTCTATAGATACTATTGATTTAAAAATTCCTTTACCAGACGCGGGCGCTACAGCTGCTGAGGCAGTTACTGGATTAATTGATGGCTATAAAGTAACTGACATAGAAATATTATATAAAGAATCTAATGCTACTTCTGTGAAAATACTAGAAGTAATACCTGTTACTAGTGGTTTAGCTTCTTTTGTTGAAGAAATCCCTTTAACATTTGCTGGTACTGGTCCACAATGGTATTATAACTTTGATTATAAATCTATAAAACCTTATAGAACTTTACCTACAAATCAACAAAATAGAGTGTATGATAATGTTCCTTTAAAAGCATTAGGCCAAGAAATTAGTGCTAACAGAGTTATATATGGTAACTTTTTACAACAACACACTCCTCCAGTTAGTTTAGATTACGAAGCTATAAACGCGGATAAATCTATAGATTATGACAACTACGTACAATATCCTAATCATTCTTTAAAACAAAATAGAAATTATCAAGCTGGATTTGTATTAGCTGACAGATATGGTAGAGCTTCAAGTGTAGTATTATCTTCTAATGACTCTATTCCAACTGCTCAAGGATCTACTTTATATACTCCTTATAAATCTTTTGAAGATGTAGATAATATAGATGAAACAACTTATAAATGGTTAGGTAATGCTTTAAGAATAAAAGTAAACAACGGATTAACACCAGCGCAACAGATTAATAATGAAGCCACTGGTGAACCTGGTTTATATAAAGCAGAAAATGATACAAGCATCGATCAAGTAGAAATAACTAATGGTGGTGGTGGTTATATTGTTGGTGATATAATAGAGCTTAGATACGCGGCAGGTAATCAAGGCTTAGGACAAAACGCGTTTGTAGAAGTTACAGCCGTAGCTGCTGGCGTAGTTACTGGAGTCAAGTTAACAAATAGAGGTACAGGATACGTTAACGGCACAGCGTTAATTCAAAGCACAACTACTGGTGTAGGTGTAGGTTTTGAATGTACAATAGAAGTTTACCCTGCTAATCCTACTGGTTGGCAATCATATAAGATAGTTGTTAAACAACAAGAACAAGAATATTACAATGTATATTTACCAGGTTATGTTTCTGGTTATCCAGTTGTAGGTGCTAGAGATTACGGTAGAGTAGCTTTTGCAGCTTTACTTGGTGACAATATAAATAAAGTTCCTAGAGATTTAAATGAAGTGGGTCCAACTCAATCAGAGTTTTCTGCTTCAGTAGTATTATTTGGTAGAGTAAATAATCCTAATATAAATAATAACGGTAAAAATCCAGTTCCTCAATACTACGAAAATAGAAAATATGCTTGGAATACTCAGTATTTTCCAAATAGAATAAGTGATGAAGTTGTAACAATAGGCCCGATTGGATCTGGTGGTTTAGAATTAGCTAACTCACCATTTACTACCCCGGCTCCAAAAGGTGCTTTTTCAAACGATCCTGCTGCAATTCCTTGGGGTGATGCTGGTTTATTACAAAGTTTTTACAACGTAGAACAAAACCCCTTAGCTATAGGATTAAAAGTAGGCGCAGAAGAAAGTCAACCTCAATTAAAACAACCTCTTGGATTTCCTGATCCTAGTTTAAATACTTTAGGAGCAAAAGTTACTAATCAAACAGTACCTGCTCCAACACCTCCTGGACTTGCAATAGGTTGTATGATACCTTTTTTAAGTGTATCTGAAACTGAACCAGTAGAAAGTTTATTAGAAATATTTTACGAATCATCTACGTCAGGTAATTTTGTAGATTTAAATAGATCTGTAGTAGCTGAATATGGAGGTGTTGTAAGTTCTACATCAACAACAGCAGGATTTGATGAAGATGCTATTAATGGAACTGTTATTTTAACTGCTTTTAGTTTTACTGATTCATCAGGTAATGAATTAACTTTACAATCTGTACCTACAATAAGTTCTATAGTTGACGGTAATGGCGTTGCGGTAACAGGAGCTTTTACAATTGAATCAACAGGTGGAGGTGGTTCTTTAGTAGATTTTGATTTAAAAACAAACCAATTATTTGCTTACTTATCTCAAACTACTCAATCAAATCAATATTTAATATCTTTTGAAACTATATATGATGATGGTGTGAATCCTGTTTTTATAGATAGTTTAACTAATCAAATAACTGTAACTTTAAATAATGTACAACCTTTAATAGGTGGATTTACTCCAACTTATGGAACAACTATTGGAGCACAAACTGCTTGTGGTGGTTCTGTTGTTGGTTATACAACTGTTGACACAGGTGTGTTTGGGCAATTTACAAATGCTAAAAATGGAAGTGCTGACCCAACACAAGAGACTGATGAATTATGTTACTCGTTAGCTGTAAGCTCACCAGTTGGATCAACAGCTGTATTTTCTATAGACCAAACAGGAACAGTTACTTTAGATAGTGGAACAACTGTTAATGGGACTTATACTTTTACATGTACAGTTACAGATGCTTCTCCATCATGTGTTAATGACGTTAACAGTCTTACTATAGATTGTGTTATGGATGTTATATTAGGAACACCTCCAGTTAATAGAGTATTATGTTTTGGTCCTACGGTTGCAATGAATAGTTTAATAACAGAATGTGGGCCTTCTGTAGGCGCAGGAGAACCCTTAGAAGTATTTTTTGGAGCAAGTAGCTCTGTTAATTCTGGTATTGTAGGAACAGCTGGGCCAAATATCGGTAGTGGTACACAAACAATAATGAGCACTATAGATACAGCGTTAGGAACTTTAGGACCTAAGTACGGTGTAACATCTAACAACAGTCAAGACTTAGCTTACTATAATGTTTTATTTGAAGGAAGATTTGGAGCAAGTCCTATACAATGTGGAGGTGTAACTGAGCTTTTTACAACAGGACAATTAACTCAAGGAGTAGTACAAATAGTACCTACATTAACTAAAAGTGCCACAGCAGCTAGTCCATCAACATATAAAACTAATTTTACAATATTATATAGACCAACACCGACTGACTCTTGGGTAATAGCAACGTGTGATGTAGGTTCACCGGCACAATTAGCAGGTGGAACAGTTGGTAATTTTAATTTATTAGAAGTTACTGGCGCGGGTGGTGCGGTTGCTAATCTAGCGTATAATTTTTCTGCTGTGGGTGAATATGCTGTAAGAAATAATGGTGTATACAGTGTTGGTTGTACCGCTTGTACTACATGTGCAAGATTTGATGTTGATTACTATGACGCAAACTCGGTTGGTCCTGGAACTGGAGTATGTATAGGAGCACTAGGATTTGAATGCGAAGGACCACTGTAATAATGAGAGAAAACAAGTAATAATAAATATATGGCGACTACACTAGAGGTATCATACTTTAACACGTTCTGGTTGAAAAGATTAAAAAATATTAATCAATACCAAGAAAGAGAAGCAGACGGAACTTTATTGGCCGCAGGTATAGGTGGTGGTATAACTACGGGTACGCCTGATCCAGTTACTGGAGAAGGTTATGTTATACCCGCAACTGGTAGTACTGAACCTAGTGCTAATATATATGAAGACTGGTTTGTTGAAGAGTCAAGAATTAAAGGAGGTTTTAATAATACTTCTGTAGATTTTGGAGTTAAGGCTTACATTGTAGAAGAAGAAGCAAGTCAAACAAGAAGACAAAGCTCGTTAATATATTCAGGTGTATATAATGCTAAAAACGGTATTAACAATACTAATGAGTTTCCAATAGGAGAAGATATAACTAGAAGTGTAGATCCTTCTTCAGGAAGTATACAAAAACTATATGCTGAAAATACTAATCTAGTAATATTCCAAGAAAGAAAAGTTAATAGAGCTCCTATAGATAAAGACGTTATTTTTACTCAAGAAGGTCAACCGTTAAATAGCAACAGTAGATTAGTTATAGGAACACCAACTGCTTTTGAAGGCAACTTTGGTATATCAAGAGATCCTGGTTCGTTTGCTGTTTACGGTTATAATAAGTTTTTTACAGATAGAGACAGAGGAGTTGTTATGCAACTTGGTCCTAATGGTCTTACTGAAATATCTAATTTTGGTATGATTGATTACTTTAGAGATGCATTAGGTGGTAGTACGTTTACAGGAATAGTAGGAGGTTATGATGTATATCACAAGAACTATGTGTGTACGATAGAAACACAAACTCTTGTTTATGATGATTTAATAAATGGTTGGGTAAGCTTTATGTCATATGTACCAGAGCTTTCAACTAGTTTAAGAGGAAACTATTATACATTTAAAAACAACGCGTTATGGAAACATAATGACGGTTTTGTTTACAATCAGTTTTATGGAATACCAGCTGTATCACGAGTAACATTTGTTTTTAACCCACAACCAACTACAACAAAAACATTCAAAACAATAAATTACACAGGTAGTAATGGATGGAAAGTTCAAGGTATAACAAATGATTATACTGGAACTGATGAAAACCCTCAACAACCTGGTTTAGGTAATACTACCAGCACTAATCAAAATTTAGGTATACTAAGTTACGATCAAGGTTACTATGTAGATCCTAATAGTAATGTACAATATAGAGCTGGTTTTGATAGAAAACAAAACGTGTATTATGCTGCTATAAAAAATGATAGTTTAAGTACAGCAGAAGAAGTAATAACACCAGGTAATAAGTCTACTGGATTAAAAGGACAATATCTAGTTGTTACATTTGCTCAAGATGATTTTACAGACAGAACAGGCGCTAAGCAATTATTTAGTGTAGGTACTGTTTACAACAATAGATAATTATATGAAATTAAATGCAAGAAAATTAATCGATACAGATTACGATGTATTGGTTGATTGGTGGAAATGGTGGCGTTGGCCAGCTATTCCTAAAAACTTTCTACCAGACAATGGTACTAGTGGAATAATGATACAAAAAGAAAATACACCTATAGTGGCGGGATTTATATACTATACTAATTCTGACGCTGTATTCGTTGAATGGATAGTATCTAACCCTAAGTATAAAGAACATGATAGAAAAGATGCAATAGAAATGTTGTTAAAAACAATAGAAACTATATGCAAAGAACAAGGTAAAAAATATATGTTTTCAATAGGTAGAAATCAAAGCTTAATAAACACACATAAGAAATTAGGATGGGATGTAGATAATAAACCATCTTACGAGATAGCAAAAAAAATATAGTAATGGGTAAAAAAATAGGTAGAATCATTGGAGCTAAAAAAGCCAAAGCAAAAGCAGCTCACGAGCTTAACGATGCTAGAAACAGGACTAATGCCGCAGAGGCAAATATGAATGACTCTTTAGAATCTCGTCAGGACATTATTAATCCTTACGCAGGTATAACTGACTTGTCTGGTTTAGCTAGAGATTTAACTAGCCAAATAACTAATCCATTTAATAACTTAACAGTATCTACTGCCGCTGCTAAAATGCAAGCAGAAGAAACAGACGTAGCTTTAGCCAATACATTAGATACATTAGAACAAACAGGAGCTAGTGCAGGTGGTGCTACTGCTTTAGCAATGGCTGCTTTAAAATCTAAACAATCAGTTGCTGCTACAATTGAAAAACAAGAAGCCGCTAATGATCAACTTAGAGCACAAGGTGAAGCTCAAATGAATAGAGAAAAAGTAGCAGCTAGTCAAGCTTATGATCAAGCTACTATTCAATTAAAAGGTAGAAAAGAAGAGGCTGATGCTAAAGGAGAAATATTCGAGTTCCAGGCTCAAGAAGCAAGAACAAACGGGGATATAAACAGATATACTTCTATGTTTATAGGAGCTCAAACAGCTGAAAACAAAATAAGAAAAGCTACCGCGGAAGCTGAAGGAGAATATGGTAACGCTTGGGGAGGGTTATTCGGATAAAATAAACTATAAAAAAAATGAATACAGTATTAAAAGGTCATAATGATAAAATGAATAGATTAGTTAATGTTTCGCAGATGCGCAGAAGCAAAGAACTAAACTTTTTAACCGATGCCAGTAACAAATATAGAAGTTACATGAGTAGTTCATCTTCTGAAAATCCATATGAAGATAAGACTTTAGCTAATATAATAAAAGATTATTTCATTGATCTAGCACAAAGACCTGTAGAAGGAGTTATAGCTAGGCAAACAAAACTAAAACTAGAAGTTAAAAATTTAGGTCAAAGTGAAATAAAAGAAGATAAAAAATTTATAAAAGAATACTTTAGTAGATTAGATAAATGTATTACTTTAGGTGGATACTTAGCTCAAGCTACCGATAGAACTAATCCTCAAAATCTACCATTGTTTATTAGTGAATATAGATCTATAAACATAAACGGAACTACAGAAAGAAACAAAGACAAGAATATGTTTTCTATGGCAGCTTGGTCTAATCTTTTTGATTATTTTAGAGATGTTAAAGTTGAAAAAAACTTTTATTTTAGAGAAACAGAAAGTGAAGAGATAATAGTATTTACACAAAGCATGGAGTTTTTAGTTAAAGGCGAAACTTTTAGAAAATACCTTCACAACGTTCCTATGTAATGTAGATGATTTTTTATTAGATAAAGAAACATTCAATATGACACTAACGGTAACATGTATTACGTTATATAGAAAGAAATAGATTCTTTTCAATTAGATAACGATGAGTTGTTGTCTTTATTTATTAGTAATGTTCCTGAAGCTATGGACTTACAAACAACTTTTGAAGACGCTGGTATAACTACAAACGCTACATTACAACCACAATTTTTCTTAGGCGGAACTGTTCCTTCAGAAGATCCTAATGATGTAGCACAAGATACCTCTATAAAAATACCTGTATATAACATAAGTGATAATAAAGTGAGAAAATATCTAGTAAAACCTATTGTAACAGAGTTTATAGATAATAATCCAGCTTATAATGCAGAAGTAAGAGCGCATGTATCTGGTTTATTTGCAGTAGCTAGTGGAAACATATCTGTATTATCTGGTTATTCTAACAAAAGACTAGGTATAGATTTACCATTAGGTATAAACGAAGAAGTATCTCCTGAGTTATCAAAGCTTTATGATGAATTAGATCCTGAAGGTAAAGCTGGATTTGTAGGTAATAGATATGCTTTTAATAAAACAGGTTATGGAGATCAAAACGTAGCTATGGTAGACGCTCAAAGAGCTTATATAATGAGTATTATTTTACAAGCCAACTTAGATAGAAAACTACCTCAAAGAAATATAGCGAACGAACCTAGTATAGTAAAAGAAACTTTAAGTGACGAGAAAAAACAAGGCCAAGATTTAATAAAAGCTTTAAATGATAATGAAATGCCAATACCTGAGTTTTATAGAAACATGTTGGGGATTAAAGAGTGGCAAGCAGGAATGACTTTATTTTATCAAAAACTACCAGAAGAAGTTAAAGATTTACCTACAGAGCAGTCTCCAGAGTTAATCGAAGCATTGAAACAATATTCTTAAATAAAATTACATGGAAGAAGAAAACGATTTTAATTTCCAAGAAAACAGCTCTTTTGATTTAGTAGACAATGTGTT
>PVMK01138839.1_pt1 | contig 32880 bp, 33 predicted proteins | sample 1853481 | NCBI WGS metagenome assembly PVMK01 (sample SAMN08533507, study PRJNA380276) | Marine sediment metagenome, whole genome shotgun sequencing project.
GTATTCATGACCTCCCCATATTCAGCTTAAGGATAACACACCTGACTTGCCTGGTTCTCTAATATACGCTGAAAGTAGCCACCTGGGGCTGGTTGCCAGCTACCTCGCGGTTTGGTATAATCTGCTCCGCTAAATAAATCTGGAGGGGTCGCATAGTCTGGCCTAGTGCGCGCGCTTGGAGAGCGCGTATTCCTCACGGAATCGTGGGTTCGAATCCCACCCCCTCCGCCTTATCCGTCGCTCAGTTAACAGCTGGGCGATTTTCATGTCTTGTTGGTTAATAATGAAAGATCTCTCACTTGGGACAATTTTTCCGAACAGGAAGATTAAATGGGGCTCAACCTGTCCAGAACACCCATTTTATCCCCAGATTTGGATTGGGGTATAATTACCTGTCAACGAGGAAATTGATCTGAATGAAATCCTTTCCCACAAAAACTCACCACCTACTGATCACTGCGGCCCTGATAGCAATCATATTTCTATCGGCATTAAGCTTTCCTGGACAAATCGCAGCCCGTCAGGGCACTCCCGAACCCATTCCAACCAGCACTCCCGCAGCTGAGGACGATCTTTCTCCTAGATCAGGAGATACTGAGGGATTGATGTGGGGAGCTGGAGTTATTCTGGTCATTATCGTGAGCGGAGTCCTTATCCAGCGTGTCATCGATAGACCGGATTCCGATCCAGTCCAATAAAAAAACTTCTATTCACGTATTACGGAAATGATCGACCAACCACTCGGAGAACAAGTTTCCCGCTGATTGACACTCACAAAGGCCTTTGGTATCATGCCCACGAGCTTCGGGTGGGTCCGGCGCGGCAGAGACCTTTGAACTGTGTCAGGTCCGAAAGGAAGCAGCACTAAGAAGGACCTCTGGGTGCCGCCGACCAGCCTGCCCGAGGCTTTTTAATTCTCTTGTAAATCTAATCACCTTTCCATTCCAATATGAATCTTATCGATCAGATCAAGAAACCGCTCATTCAAAGAATTATTGCCGGCCTGACCGGCTTCTGGGCGTTTGCCTGATCATCCTGAGCCTGAACAAAACAGTATATTTAGTCGTCAATGGTGACCTCCAGGAATATAAAACTTATGCCGTGACAGTGAAAGGTTTCCTGAGGAGCCATGATCTGCTCCCCGCTGAAAATGATCGTTTGATGCCTGGTCCAAAGTCCTTGTTGTGGGGTAATGAAACAATTTTCCTGAATAATGCCAGGAAAATCATAATTGAAGCCGATGGAGAAGTATTTGAACTGAAAACCGCCGAAAACAACCCCGCAATATCTTGTTGGAGGCCGGTCTGCTGCTCTATCCCAAAGACCGTTTGATTATTGATGGGTCGCCAGCCCCCAATACCACCGTCCTGTCTCTGGGAAAAGATCACCAAATACAGCTTTTCCGGGGAACATTGATTAACCTGCAAATGGAAACAGGTACTCTGCATTTCATCACTGATGGGGAAACCCTGGCAGAAGCCCTTACGGGAGAAGGGATCGAGATCCTGGAAGCAGATCAGCTCTCCTACCCGCTGGAGACTTTTCTGGACGGTGTCACCTTTGACGGTTGAACTAATTCGTGCCAAGCCTCTTATGGTTCATTTAGCGGATAAAACCATCACAATCAGGACCACAGCTGATACAGTTGGTGGTGCCCTGGCAGGAGCCGGTCTGGCGCTGCAGGGACTGGATTACAGCAAACCGCCGAAAACGAGCCCCTGCCGGAAAATAACCAGATCCAGGTTATCCGGGTTCAGGAAGAAATCCTCCTGAAACAAGAACAGATCCCATTTTCCGCCGAATATCAGGCAGCCAATGATCTGGAATTGGATCAGCTCCAGATCCTATCCGGGGGAGAATATGGTCTATCTGCCCAGCGCCTGCGGATAACCTACGAGAATGGCTCTGAAGTATCCCGGGAACTTGAAAAAGAATGGGTCATCAAAGAACCAGAACCGAGGATTATCGGATACGGCACCAAGGTTAATATTCAAACAGCCGATACACCGGACGGACAGATCACATACTGGCGAAAGATCACTGCCTGGGCCACTTCATATAACGCCTCTTGCCTGGGCTGTAATAATTTCACCTCCAGTGGAACCTTTCTTAAAAAAGGCTCTGTCGCAGTTACATTGGACTGGTATCGGTATATGAAATTCGATCAGGTTTATATTCCAGGATATGGATTTGGAAGAATTGAAGATGTTGGCATGGGGGTCTCCTGGAGTGTAAATTGGGTTGATTTAGGCTACCCAATAGACGGATATGTACCCTGGAGTGAAAACGTAACAGTTTACTTTCTGGCGCCTGCTCCACCGCCAGAAGATATCATGTACATCTTGTACTAAAAGATAACTGGGGTTACTTCGCTCAGGACGGGAGGAAGCGTGGCTTCCGACCGGGGACGGAAGACCGGTCCAGTGACTTAGTGACCATGGGACTATGGGAGGGGGAGACCGGGGAAATCACTGTCTTTGCGAGCGACCGGAGGAAGCTCCGCTCAAGACAACCGATAGAACATTGCCCCCTAACCATTTTACGCTCTACACCTTACGGCTTTCCTTCGCCGGCGCATAATGCACCACGCCCCATTTCCCGTTTACCAGCCAATTCGGATCTTGATTGTAAACATGCTGGATCTGATCTAAATCCAGACCGACCGCCAATTCAGCTTTTAATGTTCGCAAAGCAGCCAGGGGGACAGGCAAATAGTCGATCACCTGATGGAATGGCAGGGTAAAATCCCACTTCCTGTCTCCCAGCAAACGCCGATAATTGGCATCACCTTTACTGATCAGCAGAGTTGAATCTTTCAATCCTGCTTTCAAAGCAGCTGGTAATTCCCACATCGCCAGAGGTGAATTCCAAAAATAATCTGCCTTGAGAAGGATCTTTTTCTCTTCCAGGTATCCTTCTAAACGCTTTCCAAAGGATGAGATATGGTTTGATGACGAGGATTTTAGATAGTCAACGGTTATCTGAATATCCTCCTGGATCACATCAGAAACATATGTTGGGTGGGCTTTCAGGTGCAGAATAATCGTTGAGGCTAGATCAGAAGCCAGTAGAACTTCCGCCAGCCCCAGATCGCTAACCAGCTCAAATCCGGCATTGTCCAACATGATATCCACCTGGCGGGAATGTTCTTTTGACTTGGTCAATGTTTTGATGATTTGTTTGCTGTGATCTTCCAGCAAGTGGTCTTTGAGGTTTTTTTGCGAGGCATATATCGGATTTTTTTCAGCACCAACCGGCCATAAGCTCAGGTCAGCCTGGTTGCCCCACAGTGAATAATTCAGGCTGTCACGCAGAACCCGATCCAGACTTTCTTGACCTTCCATCCACCCTGTCAATGATTCCCCGTAATTCCTGATATCCCCATCGGCATTAATCAAACCCTGTTCTTTTTGGTATCTGAAGGGATCTGCCCTGGTGGAAAAATAACTCACCGCTTCCATAATCCTGCGGTAAAAGTAGTGTTCTGCGAACAACCAGGGAACTACCAACCAGTTCTTTCCCAGGTTTGGTTTGGTATAAACCTGCCAGACCGCCAGGTCGGGCCCACCATCGTCCAATAAATGTCGGATACTACCGTTTATGATTTCGTCCTGGAGCCGGTTGATCTTCTCGATAATTTCCGGGGGATATTGATTTTCATCAATCACTCGCTGAGCAATTTCCGGCAGCCTTTCGATGATCGTTGAATGAGCCCAGGAACCTGGTTCTGTGCTGATAATTGGTGGGGGGTAATTATGAGTCATAAATATTTATCTTATAGGATACGGTTTCTTTTAAATATGCGGATGCGTGATCCTTATATTATCTGAAAATATTATCCTTAAAATATATTGGTAAATGATTAACTCAGGATCACGCATCCTTAATTATTATTGATATAATTTCTGCAGATGAATGACCCCATAGAGCGACCTTCGGTTTCCGCTACCCTGAAAAAATATGGCATAAGGCCAGATAAGAACCTGGGTCAGAACTTCCTGACCGATCCAAGCATTCTGGAAAAGATCTGTTCCATTGCCGAAGTGACAGAACAGGATCTTGTGTTGGAAATCGGTGCCGGCCTGGGACATCTTACCGCCCACTTGGCCGGGTCAGCCAGGCAGGTCATCGCCGTTGAGCTGGATGGCCGCCTGATTCCGCCCTTGAAAGAAGCCTTGTTATCCTTTGATAATGTGCATATCCTTCAGGGTGATATTCTTCAGCTGGATCCCGGCGATATTCTCCAGGAAAATGATTACCTGGTTGTCGCCAACATTCCCTACTATATCACATCCCGCATTATCCGGAATTTGCTGGAAACAGAGCACAAACCGAAACAAATAACCCTCACCATCCAATATGAAGTCGCTCAGCGAGTCTGCGCCCGGACCGGCAGATTAAGCCTTTTAGCTCTCAGCGTTTTGATGTATGGCGATCCCAGCTTGGAAATGAGGGTCCCTGCTGAAGCTTTCTATCCCGCTCCCAAGGTAGATTCTGCGGTTATCAAAATCAACCTCTATCCGGAACCATTATTGGCTGGCTCACTCCGGAATCATTTTTTTACAGTCATCAAAGCCGGTTTCCTGCATAAACGCAAAACCCTGCGAAATTCCCTCTCAAAAGGGCTGGGGTGGCCGCCAGCAAAGGCAGCAGATTTATTATCAGCCGCCTCGGTTGATCCCCAGCGCAGAGCTGAAACCCTCAGTCTTGAGGAGTGGATTGAAGTTACTCATCAATATGATAAGATAAGTCCAAATAAATAATTTCACAACTACACAAGGAACCCTATATGTCAGATCTACGCCTCAAGAAACTCGCCGAATTACTTGTCAATTATTCAGTAAAAGTCCAGCCGGAAGAATGGGTGCTGATCAACGGCCACATGGTTGCCGAACCATTGATCAGTGAAGTGCTCCGGGCAGTTCTGGAAGCTGGTGGACGACCCCAAGTTCTGATGGGCTCAGACGATATCACTGAGTATTCACTCAAATATGCCAATGATGATCAGATCAGCTGGATAGCACCTACAGTGACTATGCTCTATGAGGAAGTTGATGTATTGATTTCCCTGCGGGCATTTGATAATACCAGGCATATGGCTGGCATAGATCCCAAAAAACTTCAACTTCAAGCCCAGGCCCAACAGGAATTAATGAAAACCTACTTAGGGCGAGCTGCTGCAGGCGATTTGAAATGGGTTCTCACCAATTTTCCCTGCCCGGCTTATGCCCAGGACGCTGATATGAGTTTGAGTGAATACGAAGATTTTGTCTACAGCGCTACCTATTGTGACCAGGATGATCCGGTGACAGAATGGCAGCGGATCCATGATGAGCAGCAAAAAGTTGTAGATTGGCTGAACGGGAAAAAAGAAGTAGTACTTAAAAGCCCCAATGTCGATCTCAGCCTTTCAGTTGAAGGTCGGACTTTTATCAACTCTGACGGTTCAAATAATATGCCCAGTGGTGAGGTTTTCACCGGACCGGTGGAAGACTCTGCCAACGGATGGGTCAAGTTCACCTATCCTGCCATTGAAAAAGGCAAAGAAGTCACTGGAATCCGCCTTGAGTTCAAGGATGGAAAAGTTGTTAATGCTACAGCGGATAAAAATGAAGAATTCTTGCTGGCCATGCTGGACACCGACGAAGGCTCCCGCTACTTGGGAGAATTTGCTATTGGAACCAATTATGGGATCCAGAAATTCACCAAGAGCATTCTCTATGATGAAAAGATCGGTGGATCATTCCACATGGCTGTTGGCATTGGCTATCCTGAAACAGGAAGCAAAAATGTCTCCAGCATCCACTGGGACATGATCTGTGATGTCCGCGAAGATAGTGAAATTCACGTGGATGGAGAATTACTCTACAAAGACGGCAAATTTATGATCTAGGAATTGATAAGCTCCCGGAGTTTTGAAAACTCCGGGAGCTTATTTTTTGTATACAGGGACGAAGTCCTTATTAAAGGATTTCGTCCTTTTTGTTTTAATAAATCAATTATTTACTAACTTTCCACTTTCTTCAATATAATCCAGACTTTGATGCCTGAAATAGGTGTTGTATAAAACGGAGTAATAGCCACCTTTTTCAAGCAGGGATTCATGTCTGCCTTCTTCGATGATCTTTCCTTCTTTCAAAACAATGATCCTGTCCGCTGATTTCACTGTTGATAGCCGATGAGCGATCAAGATGCTTGTGCTGTCCTGCAGGATCATATCCAAAGCCTGTTGGATCTGCCGCTCTGTAAACGGGTCGATGCTGGCGGTAGCCTCATCAAGAATGAAAATTGCTGGATTCTGGATCAGCACCCGCAGCAGGGCAACCAGCTGTCGCTGACCCATGGAAAGCTGTCCACCCCTTTCTCCAACCTCAGTTTGCAGTCCATCCGGCAGAGTTTCCAACCACTCCCCTTTGCCAATTTTATTGGCAAGGCTGGTCATTTCCTTAATAGAACAATCCTGGCAGGCATAACGTATATTATCTGCCACAGTTCCTGAGAATAAAAAGGGTGTCTGGGAGATCATCCCCAGCTGCTTGCGATAGCTGACCAAATCCAGGTCCCGGATGTCATGATCATCGATCATGATTCTTCCCGATTGGAATTCGTAAAATCTGGCAATTAATTTCGCAATCGATGATTTTCCGGCGCCGGTATGTCCCACCAGGGCGACACTTTCCCCCGGTTTAATGGCCAGATCAAAATCCTTGAAAATCCATTCATCATTCGTATATTGAAAATCTAGTCCTTCAATGCTGACTTTCCCTGATAATCTACCTGGAGGGAAATTCCCTGTCTGCACAACTGCTGGTTCAGCATCAATGAGAGCATAAACACGCTCTGCGGCTGCCAGCCCTGCCTGGACCTGGGCCCAGAATGATGCCAGGTTGAGGACCGGAAAAAAGAAACGGTCCAGGCTGACAATAAATAAGTACCAGGAACCAATTGTGACAATTCCCTGGGCTGCGTTCATGCCGCCAAAATAAACCATCATCGCGGTTCCCACGCCACCGAGCGCGTTCAGGACAGGGAAAACGATAGATAAAACAAATCCTCTCCTGACATTTATGCCATAGGACTCAAGGTTGGCTTCATTAAAATCTGCAAATATCTCGGATTCCTGGCGGAAATTTTTAGCTACCGCAATACCGCTGACTGTTTCCTTGATAGTTGCGTTCACCTTTGCCATAGCCCGCATACCATCCCGGGTGACCGTTCTGGCAATACTCCTGAACCCCCTGGCAAGGAAAAAAATAAATGGCAGGAATGCCAGAATATAGAGGAATAAGCGAAATTCCAGTCTAGCTAAAACCACGCCGAGAATGAGCGCCTGGATCATCTGGGCACCAAGGTCTGCCATAAGGATGATCAGCTGTCCGAACTCCCGGGTATCAGACGTTATCCGGGAGACAACTTTCCCGGATGAAAATTTATCATAAAAAGACAGGTCATGATTGGCAGATGACTCAAAGGCATCTATTCTGAGAGCCATAAGCACATCAGACACCACTCTGACAGTCATCCTCCTTCTGATCCAGTTCCCACCCCAATTGACCAGAGCAGCCAGCAAAACCAGTCCAACCAACAGGTTGATCATCGTGTCGTCTTGTTTGGTCGTTAAAATGTCAATGCTGTTGGAAATAACCAACGGCAAGGATGCACTGGAAGCTCCTATAATGACCAGGAGTAACGATATCCAGACCAGCTTACCCTGATAGGGTGACAAATACTGAATGATGCGTTTCAGCAGTTCTTTGTCGCTGTATTCCCGATCATAAGCTTCGGTATCTAAATTTGAAAAGAATCCCATTTAGTAAATCCTCATCGCAATCAAGATCAATCCCTGAACAATTGGCTGTAATTTTCTGATTCTTCCATTAACTCATCATGAGTTCCTCTAGCGATGATTTCCCCCTGTCGGATCACCAGGATGAAATCAGCCCAACGGATCTGGGAAAGACGATGAGTGATGATCAGGGTCGTTCTGCCTTTGGCTGCTTCAAAAATCGCTTTTTGAATTTCATCCTCAGTTGCGCTATCAATCGAACTGGTGGAATCATCCAGGATCAGGATCCGCGGATCGGTCAGAAAAGCCCTGGCCAGTGCCAGGCGCTGACGCTGACCACCTGACAGTGTCACCCCCCGTTCACCAAGCACGGTTTGATATCCATCTTTGAATGAAAGGATAAACTCATGGGCCTGGGCGGATTTTGCAGCTGTCTCAATTTCTGATTGGGTTGCACCCGGTTTTCCGAAAGCTATATTATTAGCGATAGAATCTGAAAACAGGAAAATGTCCTGTTCGATGATAGAGATTTGCTTGCGGAGTACTGCCAGATTCCAATCTCTCACATCAAGCTCATCCACAAGGATAGATCCAGTGGACACATCAAAAGTCCGGTTCACCAATTTCGCCAGGGTGGTTTTCCCCGAACCAGTCTGTCCAACCAAAGCAACGGTTTGACCCGGCTGAATTGAGAAGTTGATCTCTTTGAGCGATTCTTCCACCTCAGGATAGGCATACGAAACACCCTTGAACTGGATCTTTCCACTCATCTCTCCCTCAAATCCTTCCTGGTTTTGGTCCAGTTCAGTTTCCCGATTAATTAATTCCAGGATCCGTCGGGCTCCAGCTATGCCCAGAGACACATGGGAATATGCAAATAATGACACAAAAGTTGGAAAACCGAGTAAACTCAGCAGGCCAAAGTAAGCGGCAATATCCCCAACCTCAATTAATCCCTGCCTGTACAGGAATATGGCATGGAATAATCCTCCCGCCTGAACTATGCCCATCACCAGCAAAGGCAAAAACCGAGCTTCCACATCACCCTGGCGAATTTCCTTATCGCGAAAATTGCGGGCGTTTCCCGCGAATAACTTCACTTCACTGGCTTCTTCCGCCATGCCTTTTACCGTCTCTATACCATCAATGGCTTCCGCCAAACGAGAATTTAATGTTCCAAAAGCTTTTCTGACCGAATCTGTAATAGGTTGAAGCTCATAAAGATACTGCCACAGCGCCAGAATATATAAGAACAGGAAAATCAGGGGAGCAGCAATCAGAGAGGGGTGATATTGGGCTGCAAATATGATCGGCATAAAAATGAAATTAGCCGATCCAACTACCAGGTTCAACCCGGGGCTAAACATGAAGTTGATCTCCCGAACATCATTGGTGGCCCTAGCCATAACATCACCAACCGGTAGAAGACTGTGGTATGTCATGCTTTTACCGAGCAGGCTGGTATAGAATTCATGCCTGATATCACGTTCCATGCGCTGTCCCAGCAGTTCGGCGCTGAAATTCCTCCCCAGCTGCAGAATTCCCCGTATAACTTGGGTCACAATAATGATCAACGCAAACCGCAGCAAGGAGTCCGTCCTGGGAGGTGATTCCAACAGGTTATTTAATGCCAGACCGATAATGATAGGGACCACTGAAGCCAGGGAAGCGTTACCAATCGCTCCAACGAGCATGGTTAATCCCAGGTGCCAATACTGCCAAAAATGAGCTGTCAGCCAGCGGAGGGGATTATTCCGGTTTTTAATTATGACCTGGGGTATTTGATATTCCTCAGGCAGTGAAAACTCACTGGTCAGGTTTTCCATATTATCCATGCTTCTTTCCAGTCGTTGAATCCTTCATTTCATCAGGAAAAATCAGTTCTTTGGTTATTCTAAATGGTCCAAATGAATCCAGATCATCAGCGTCGATATCAGAAACTTCCTCCGTGGAAGGATCCACCAGGTAAAATAAGCCCGAAAATCCTAATAGAATAAGATCTTCGTCAGCGCTGGAAGTTTGTTCTCTCATGTAAGCTGAGAACTCAAGAAAACCTGCCCTGGTTTCCGGATAAATCTCAAACAACCTCTGATAAGCACCTTGAAATTCCATTTTATAATCCAGCCTGACAAGGTCAAGGTTGCTAATTATCCAACATTGATCCCGGAAATCCCTGTAATAAGCCAAGCCGGAAAACTCGCCGCCGCTGGTCAGGTAAGGGTAAAAAGGGAAGGCCCGGCAGGTGATGGACCGGAAGGGTCGCTGACAACGCTGATACCCGAGGCATTCAAGAAGTACCTGTCCACTTTGAAGACCCTCCTGGAGATCATCAGTGTCCTCTCCCTGATCACCCTGCCAGAGATGCCACAAATCGGTTGCTTTGCTCAGATATGCCCATTCTTCATCATATGCCCCAGGAACCAGAAGTTGGATATCACAGCAAACAGGAACTCCATAATCATTATATGGTCCACATTTTTCTCCACAATCAAGGTCTGTGAGAGGTTCCGAAAAAAATTTGTACAGATCCCCAAATAAAAGGCCATCAAGCGGTCCATTCATATCAGGACCTAACCTCATCTGATATCGTCTGGCGAATAAAATCCAGGGCTTTTTCGCGGGAATCCACAGCAACGCTAACCTGGGCTTCCCTTAAATCCTCCAACAACTGACCCACCCGTGGGCCAGGTTCAATATTCAATTCACTCTGGAGGTCATGCCCGTTGAGCAGTGGTGGCGGATCCACCACCTGGTCTCTTTTATCCCACCACCCTTCCAATAAGTCACGGGCTGTATCCACCGCGCTTAGCCATTTATCATCCTTAACATAGCCGATCTCCCCTATCAAATCAGCCAGCCCGAGGAAAATTCCTTCAACTCCCCCAGAGCCATAACTCCGGAAATATCTGTACATAAAAAGAGGAGGAAGTTTTTCATCAACAGTCAAAAACGACAGAAATTCATTTGCGGCGAGTAAACATTTTAACAGCCGGTCATTTTCCTGGTTGCTGAGAGGAATTCCCTGAAAACCCAGCTGGTTCTGTTCATCTTCCCGGTTAGGATCCAGCAGGGGGGCTAAAAATGACAATTGATAAATCGAGCGCCCTGGAACTGGTTCTTCGTCCAGGTGTTTTTGAATTTCTGCCCGATATCTGCCCAAGCGATGAACAAATATACCCAGCGACAAGTTGGCAGCGCTGTCCTGATCGTGTTTGCTGGTCAGCAACGTCCAGAATGTTTCCAGCCCCCGGATGGTACGTCCCTGTTTGGTGGTTAACTCAGATGGCAAGATTAACGAATAGGTTCCCAACTGATTAAGGGAGGTCAAAGCGGCTGTCTGATGGGGACCTGCCAGAATTCGAAATAATTCATCCCGGATTCTTTCTGGAGAGACTTCCTGAAGCAAATGTTGATGCTGGCGGATTTGTTCCCGGGTCTCTGGAAGAATTCTGAGTTGGAACTGGGCAGCCAATCTGACAGCCCGAAGACAGCGCAGCGGGTCATCCTGGAGAGCACCGGTTGTAGTAGATCGAATCACGCCGTCTTTGAGATCCTGGGCTCCCTGGAAAGGATCGATAATCTTGTCTTCCTGGAGGATATCCATTGCCATCGAAGTGATAGTAAAGTCCCGGGCTTTAAGATCCTCCTCTATGGATCCCCCCTGAAAAAGCGTAAAATCAACATTCAATCTCTGCCCTTTCTCATCAGTTAAAATCACCCGGGCAGTTTGTCTTTCCTGATCCAGGATAAAAAAATCACCTTCCAGCTGATCAGCAACTTTCCTGGCTAAACTGATGGTATTTCCAGGCAGCGCAAAATCAAGATCCCGGATAGGTTTAGAGAGCAATAAATCCCGTATTGCTCCACCAACCAGATATCCGCCAGAGGATTTAATCACCTCCACGACTTGATAATAGAGCTCTGGGAAAATTGTTTTTTGAATCATGATTAAATCCCAAGATGAATTGAGTGGTTTCCCAACCTTTCCCGGGGATAAATATAGTCCCTGTAAATTAATTCCAAGGCTTTTCTCTCCTCAGAAGTCAAACGCCCCCTTGTTGAAGATCAATAAATTCAGATCAGTTAATGGGCCGGAGGAGTGTATTTATCCTCATCGACGACTCCGATAAAGGGTAGCTCCCGGTAAAACTCATCCAGATCCAGTCCATATCCAAAGACATATTTATTGGGAATTACAAAACCAACATAGTCTAGAGGTACATCCGTTTCCCGTCTTTCTGCTTTATCTAACAGGGTGCAAACTTTCAGAGAGGCTGGATTGCGGGTGGCCAACAGCCCCATGACTGATGACAGGGTATGACCGCTGTCAACGATGTCCTCTACCAGTATCACGTTACGCCCCTGGATATTATCTCTCAGATCCATGGTTAAGCGCACCTGCCCGGAGGATTCTCGATCCCCGACTCCATAGGACGATATAGCCATAAAGTCAATGGAATGGGGCACAGAGATCGCCCGCATGAGATCAGTCAAGAATAAAACTCCACCGCGCAGAATGCAGACCAGATGTAAATCCTGACCTTGATATTCCTGACTAATTTGATCACCTAATTCTTTAATTTTGTCCTGGAGCTGCTTTTCAGAAATCAATATCTCGCTCAGAAAATCTTTGTATGATCGCATCATAATCCCTTCTTTCCCCTGGGTACTTGATGATGAATTCGGCAGCGGGCTTCATACATCTCAGAAGCGCCAACAATAATAATAGGATCATCAAAGTAAGCTGGCTCACCATTTACCAGGCGCTGGGTCCTGGTGGCCTGTTCACCGCAAACCATGCAAATAGCATGCAGTTTATCCACGACCTCCGCCTGAGATAAAAGCAAAGGCATCTGGCCAAAGGGAATTCCCCTGAAGTCCATGTCTAAACCTCCTACAATAACCCGGATACCCTTATCCACTAGATCCTGAACAACCGTTACGATCTCTTCATCAAAGAATTGAGCTTCATCAATTGCAACCAAAGTTACGTCATCAAGCAGAAGGGCAGGAATTTCAGTGATGCTCTCAACCGAAAAGGCATCATATTCATTGCCCGCGTGGGAGGTAACTTTTTCACTGCTGTACCTTACATCAAACCCGGGTTTAAATACCTGGATCTTTTGTTTAGCGATAATTGCCCGGCGCAGTCTGCGCAGCATCTCATCTGTCTTTCCGCAAAACATCGGACCAGTGATAACTCCCAACCTTCCATGATGATGTTTCATTTTTTCCTTCCTTAACTTTTTATGAATCAATCAGTTAAATAAATACAGGCAGATAAGCTCTGCCTGTATTTTATCAAAAGTTTATTATCTTGACCTTAAACTGTGATCTCTTCAGCGGCTTCAGGGATTTCAAATCCTCCAGCTCGCAAAGCTTTTTTCAAATCAATCAGGGATTTGCGACCAAAACCTTTGATATCCAGAAGAGCCTTGTCTCCGTTTTCCAACAGATTGAGCAGATCCAGAACAGTGATGATTTTGGCATCCACCAGAGAGTTGGTCACGCGAGTACCCAGTTCAGGGTTTCTACTGAAACATCAGCATTTGCCTTTTTAGTCTCTCCGGTTTCTTTCTTTTTCCGCTAATCTTCATGAATCTTTAACTTCTTATAGAAGCGATCAACCTGACCTTCAGTATCAACAATGCGCTGTTCTCCAGTGAAAAAAGGATGGCAGTCAGAGCAAACATCAGTTCGGACTGTTTCCTGTGTTGATCCCGTTTTCCATGTGTTTCCACAAGCGCAAACCATCGTGGCTTCGGGGTAATATGTCGGGTGAATTCCTTCTTTCATAATAACTATCCTTATTGTCTGACAGGTAATACGTTGACGCGTTTTTTTCCACCGCGGAAATTTTGGTAGGAAACAAACCCATCTGCTGTTGCAAACAGGGTATCATCACCACCACGTCCTACATTCGCACCGGGATGGATCCTGGTACCGCGCTGGCGAACCAGAATATTGCCGGAGCGTACTTTTTCGCCGCCAAATTTCTTAACGCCTAATCTCTTGGAATTACTATCTCGACCGTTGCGGGTTGAACCGCCACCTGTTTGATGCGCCATCTTTCTCTCCTGACTTTTTCACGATCTTGTCTACCCGCAACAAGGTATATTGCTGACGATGACCCTGCCTCTTGCGGTAGCGTACCTTGGGTTTGTATTTAAACACAAGGATCTTCGGACCTTTAATCTGACCGGTGACAGTCGTCTCGACCTTAGCTCCCTTCACTAATGGAGTTCCGATGGATACTTTCTTTTTCCCATCAGCAATAAAGAGGACTTCATCCAAAACAACTTTTTTGTCTACTTCCTGGGGGAGTTTATCAACCTGGATGATTTCACCAGGCACAACTTTATATTGCTTCCCGCTGCAAATTGCAATTGCATACTTCATCTATCTTCCTCCAATCTTCACTTCACCGGCCTTCCCGTGTGTTGTTACTAGGCCACAGAATTCCGGGGAAGTTGGGGGTATTAATCCATGCCAAAAGGCTGCCGAAGGACCTATTCCCTCAATGCCGTGCCATTATACCAGACGGTGAGTGACTGTCAATGAATAAGGGGGATCTGCCTCCTCTAAGCCAATCATGTACAAATCACCTGATAATCATTCACTCAGGAGCTGAATCTTGTCACTATACCAGATAGAAATCATCTCCTATAATAGCCATTGGATCAACCAAAACGGGGTTTTCTCGGTCATTTTTGGTTTGTGATATAAATGTACCGGAAGAACCAATTTATTGGATAGTTTTACCTCCAAAAGGAGAAATGTTAATGGCAGTTACCGGATGGATTGTTGTGAATGACACATACTGCAAAGGGTGCAGTCTTTGTATCTATGCCTGCCCCCAGGATGTCTTGCAGTTAGATATGGGTCGGCTCACACCGAAGGGATATCATCCAGCACAAATGACGGAAGAAACCTGCACTGGATGCGGTATCTGCGCTGTAGTTTGTCCGGATGCCGCAATCACAGTTTATCGAGAAAAACCTGAAAGAAAAACCAGGAGGTAGTGCCAGTGGTAAAAGAATTATTAAAAGGTAATCACGCTTTTGCAGAAGCAGCCATCCGTGCGGGAGTGGAAGCATTTTACGGGTATCCCATCACTCCTTCAACGGAATTCCTGGAGCACATGGCCAGGCGTATGCCCGCCCTCGGCAGAGCATTTGTCCAGGCGGAAAGTGAAGTTTCTGCCATAAATATGGTCTATGGCGCAGCCTGTACAGGCAAAAGAGTAATGACGGCATCGTCCAGCCCTGGTGTAAGCCTGATGATGGAAGGCATATCCTATATAGCCGGAACAGAAGTACCTGCCGTAGTTGTCAATGTCATGAGGGGAGGCCCGGGATTGGGAAATATCGCACCTTCCCAGGGAGATTATTTCCAGATGGTCAAAGGCGGTGGGCACGGGGATTATTTCCCGATTGTTCTCGCTCCCGCCAGTGTCCAGGAAGCAATAGATTACATCAGCCTGGCTTTTGATCTAGCTGAAAAATATCTATCAATAGTTCATGTCATTGTTGACGGCAATATGGGGCAGATGATGGAGCCGGCAGAACTTCCTCCCATGAAGGACCTACCGGATAAAGTCCCCGATTGGGCTGTTTCTGGTGCTAAAGGGAGAGATCCTAATATACTCACATCCATTTATATCGATCCACTGGAGGAGGAGGTCACAAACCTGCGCCTGCTCAAACGCTGGAAAGAGATCGAAAAGAATGAAGTGATCTATGATGAAATGGATGTCGATGATGCGGAATTCCTGGTGATCGGATTTGGAACGGCCGGAAGAGTGGCTTCTTCTGCAATACGTGAAGCCAGGGAAGAAGGCATAAAAGCCGGCCTGCTGCGGCCAATAACACTGGCGCCTTTCCCAAATAAGCGCCTGTTGGAATTGACAAAAAAGGTTAAAAGAATCTTAGTGGTTGAAATGAATTCAGGAATGATGCTGGACGATGTCTTGAAAATCGTTCAAGGCCAGGTGCCGGTCGAGTTTTATGGCCGGATGGGAGGTGTCACCCCCCTGCCAGATGAAATCCTGGATGAAATCAGGCGAGTATCCACCAATCAAGCGCCCGGCGCAGAAGATCCCCGGGATGAATGGATAATTCGCCTGGAAGAAAAGATAACAGGAGATAAATAATGGTTGCAACTACAGAAGTTATCTATCAGCGTCCAGAATCATTTACAGATGTTCACACTCATTACTGCCCCGGATGCACCCATGGTACTGCCCACCGCTTGATCGCTGAAGTGATTGACGAGATGGGCCTGCGCGAAAAAACCATCGGGGTTGCCCCAGTCGGCTGTTCAGTTTTTGCCTATAAATACTTTAATATGGATTTTGTGGAAGCCGCTCACGGCCGCGCTCCAGCAATGGCTACGGGTATCAAACGGGTTCTACCTGAAAATACTGTTTTCACCTATCAGGGAGATGGCGACCTGGCTTCAATTGGCATGGCTGAAATTATGCATGCGGCTGTCAGGGGAGAGAACATAACAGTGATATTTATCAACAACGCTATCTACGGTATGACCGGCGGACAAATGGCTCCGACCACCCTGGAGGGCATGATAACCACCTCATCCCCCTTTGGCCGTGATGTCGAAATGACCGGGCATCCCATCCGCATGTCAGAGATCTTATCGACCCTGGATGGAGCCAGTTATGTGGTCAGGCGCAGCCTGCACGACGCTGCCAATATCAGGAAATCGAAAAAAGCTATTCGACTGGCATTTGAAGCCCAGGAGAGAGGACTCGGTTTTTCAATGGTAGAACTGCTCTCCACCTGCCCCACCAACTGGAAGATCGACCCCCAAGAATCCCTGGAATTCGTTAAAGAACAGATGGTCCCGGTATTCCCCCTGGGAGATTACAAAGTCTCCGAGGTTCTGCAATCACTGAAGGTTTAAGGAGCTCACAGGTATGGAAGAAACCAGTATTATTATTTCCGGATTTGGCGGTCAAGGAACTTTGTTTGCGGGCCAGGTTCTGGCCTATGCATCCATGGATAATGGGTTCAATGTTACTTGGATTCCGTCCTATGGACCAGAAATGAGGGGGGGAACTGCCAACTGCACAGTGATTGTGTCCAGCGAAGCCATCGGATCACCCCTTGTCCGGTATCCGGATGCGGTCGTGGCACTCAACCTGCCCTCGGTGGATAAATATGAAACCCTGCTGCCTGATGACGGGATATTGATCGCCAATTCTTCACTGGTGAACAGGAAAATTGAACGCAAATCGATCCGTTCCCTCTTAATCCCTGCCAACGAAATTGCCGATGAATTAGGCCTGGGGCGCCTGGCAAATATGATCATGGTGGGAGCTTTGATCGCTGCTAAGCCGTTCTTACCGCTGGATGCGATCAAGAAAGCCCTGGAAGAGCATATCCCAGAGCGCCACCAGAAAACCCTGCCGATGAACTATGCTGCCATGGATAAAGGGTTTAAGTTCGCAGAAGAGAATCTTAAGTAATCAAGACTCCCGGAGCTTTAAGAAGCTCCGGGAGTCTTTTTGAGTGAAAAGCGGTGCTATTAGCAGCACCGCTTTTTTAGTATCTCAATTTATATTAATCTGCAGCGGGAAGGGCTTCAGCGGGAGCAGCAGGGCCACCTGCGCTCACATTATAGGCCTGACCCCAGAGGTGGCCGTTTACGGCCATAGAATACACCATTGTGAAGAGCACACCGATGACACAAGCGATCGACCCGAGGGATGCAACCATGCTGGCAACAATACCACCCAGCAACACCATTCCGTAGGTTCCCAAATTATCCTTAACCATGCCAAAGATTGCGCCCAGTTTAAAAGCTTCCCCAAGCTCTCCTGTTGCGGCATATCTGCCCACAGCAGCAGGCAATACCAGGTAAGCAACCAGGCTGTAAAGGAAGGTGAAACAGCCGAAACAAATTGTCACAATTGTAAATATTGCGGTCAGGGTATCATCCGGACTATCGAACAAGAAGGGAATGGATGTACAAGCCTGGATCAGGAATACTGGCAGCATATAAACAAACACAATTAAGAACACCAGGAATCCCTTGGTCAGATAACCGCCAAAATCGCTCCAGTCGGGCAAAACTTCCGCATCACCCTTGATGACGCGTTTGGTTACTTCCAATCCATAACCAATCACCAGAAAAATACCAATGACTGGAATCAGGGAAAGCAACCCGCCCAGAGCTATTTTTTTAACCCAATCTTCGTCTTCAAATACAAATGTAAATGCCTTTCCAAAATCCATTTCCTCTCTCCTTTTTTGTGACACGGTGAAAAATAGATAAGTTCATAAGTATATAAAATAATAACATGGATTTAATAACAGGGACCAGATCCTTTAAATAACAATAAAGAGCAAAGGAGTTACCTTTGCTCTTTATCTGTTAATTGAAGTAAATCGATTTTACTGCCGATTGTTCAAGGCCGATTGGGCTGCAGCCAATCTGGCAACCGGGACGCGGAACGGGGAACAACTGACATAATCAAGCCCGATCCGGTAGCACCAATCAATTGATTCCGGGTCTCCACCGTGTTCACCGCAGATTCCCACTTCAAGATCGATCCGGGTGCCCCGGCCTTTCTTGACTGTCAGATCCATCAGCTGGCCCACTCCCTGGATATCAATGGTTTGGAAAGGATTCTTGGGAAGGATCTTATCTTCGACGTACTTGACCAAGAAGTTGCGCTCGGCATCATCACGGCTGTAACCGAAGGTGAATTGGGTCAGGTCGTTGGTCCCGAAAGAGAAGAATTCAGCTGTTTCCGCGATCTCGTCAGCGGTTAAGCCGGCCCGGGGAATCTCGATCATAGTGCCGAATTTATAATCAAATTTCACACCTTTCTCTTCCATCACCTCTGCGGCAATTTTTTCCAGTTTAGGCTGGATAAAATGCAGCTCGTTGATGTGGCCGGTAAGGGGAATCATCACCTCAGGATGAGGTTCGAATCCGCGCAATTTCACATCAGCAGCGGCTTCAAAGATGGCCCGTACCTGCATACTGACGATTTCAGGCATCATTACACTCAAGCGCACGCCGCGAAGTCCCATCATCGGGTTGCTTTCGTGCAAACCTTGAATATTGGCCAGCAGATCCTCTTTTTCTTGATCAACCTTATTCTGGATGCGATTGGAGATTACCTCTTCCAGCAATTCACCCTCATCGGGCATAAATTCATGCAGCGGGGGATCGATCAAACGGATGATAACCGGCAGGCCTGTCATAGCTTCAAAGAGTCCATCAAAATCGCTGCGCTGATAAGGAAGCAGTTTATCCAGGGCAGCCTGGCGGTCCTCGACATTATCAGAAAGGATCATCTGCTGGACAACGGGCAGCCGCTCGGGCTCAAAGAACATGTGCTCGGTTCGGCACAGACCAATGCCCTGGGCACCGTAAGAGCGGGCCCGGCGGGCATCTTCAGGATAATCAGCGTTGGCCCAGACCATCAAACCACGGGTTGGCCAACCTTCCGGAGCAGTCCGGATATCTTTGACAGCTGAAATCTCATCTGCCCAGGTCAAGAGCTCCATCAGTTCGGTCTGCTCATCCAGGGTGGGAGCAACTGAAGGAATTTCACCCAGGAACACTTCACCGGTTGTGCCATCAACAGAGAGGTAGTCCCCCTCTTTGACGGTGACACCGCCAGCAGTAAGGGTGCGGTCCTTCATATTTATTTTAATATCAGAGGCGCCTACCACACATGGAATACCAAACTGCCGGGCAACAACCGCGGCATGGGAAGTGGCTCCACCTTCGCTGGTGAGAATACCTTTGGAGGCCAACATACCGTGGACATCATCCGGTTTTGTGAAAGGACGGACCATAATTACATCCTGTCCTTCTTCTTTTGCTTTTTCCTCCGTGGTATCTGCGTCAAAATATATCCGTCCACAGCCGCACCCGGGGAAGCATTCACGCCCGTTCCAATCATTTTCCCTTCACTATCGGCTTTGGCTTTGGCTTCATTATCAAATTGGGGATGCAGCAGTGTATCCACCTGAGTGGGTTCCACACGCATGATTGCTTCTTCTTTGCTGATCAAACCTTCAGCCACCATGTCAACAGCGATCTGTACTTCTGCTTTGGCAGTTCGTTTTCCATCGCGGGTTTGCAGCATCCATAATTTTCCGCGTTCAATAGTGAACTCGACATCCTGCATATCCCGGTAATGTTCTTCCAGTTTCTTAGTAATATCCTGGAATTCCTTATATACCTCGGGCATATCACTGTTAAGTTCATCGATGTCATCAGCGTTGCGTATTCCGGCAACCACATCCTCACCCTGGGCGTTGAGCAAGTACTCTCCCCAGAGTTTGTTTTCACCGGTGGAAGGGTTGCGGGTGAAGGCTACACCTGTTCCTGAAGCTTCTTCCATGTTTCCGAAAACCATGGTCATGACGTTTACTGCGGTTCCCAGGTCATGGGGAATTCCGGCAGCGTTGCGGTAATCAATAGCACGTTTACCATTCCAGGAGGCAAACACAGCCTCGGTGGCCAGGCGCAGCTGCTCTGCAGGATCCTGCGGGAAATCAAAACCTTTTTCTTTTTTTACAATTTTCTGGAATTCCGAAGTCAGTTTTTTCCAATCTTCAGCATTCAGATCTGTATCAAGGGCAGCGCCTTTTTCTTTTTTATACTCATTGAGGGTATCCTCAAATAATTCGTCATTTATGCCCAATACAACTGAGCCGAACATCTGAACCAGGCGCCGATAAGCGTCATAAACAAATCTTTCATCTCCCGTCAGAGCAACCATGCCTTTGGCAGTTTCATCGTTGAGACCAATATTCAGGACAGTGTCCATCATGCCGGGCATGGATTTTACCGCTCCAGACCGGCAGGATACCAAGAGAGGATTTTCAACATCACCGAATTTCTTCCCGGTAAGCTCCTCAATTGCTTTCATGGCCGCGAGTTCCTGGTCCCACATACCGCCGGGGAATTTTTCTCCTCCATCGATATAGGCATTGCAGGCTTCGGTAGTAACTGTAAATCCGGGGGGAACCGGAACACCGATCCTGGTCATATCTGCCAGGTTGGCACCCTTTCCGCCCAGCAATCCGCGCACCTTCTCCCACACACCACCAACATGTTTTTCTGCTTCTTCAACTTGCTGGAATGTATAGACCCATTTCTGGTCTGTCATATAATCCTCCTGCTCCATTACTAGGTTATATAATAATTACCGTGGAGTTAAGCCTCCAAGCGTAGTATTTTACCATTTATTTTTTACAGCTTTCGTTTTACGCGTTTAAATAATCGAACTCAGGCCAACCAAAATCCCTGCCAGGGATCAATGGCTATATCCAAACCGGAATCAGAGACCTTAAACTCCCCCCCAGATAATTCGTCCCGCACAATCTGGCCATCTTTCCAACCTAATTTTTCCACCGGGAGATGGAAATTTCGGCGGGTATCGCCGGTATTCAACACCACCAGCAGACTCTCTTCTGCCTGGGTCCTGGCAAAACTGTAGCCATTCTTTTTACCATCCACCAAGATTTCCTGGTAAGTTCCTCCCCGCAGAGCCTGCCGTTTTTTGCGGATGGAGATCAAGCCCTGAATAAATTTTCGTAAATCCTTGTCCCATCCATTTTCATCCCAGGGAAAGGCTTTCCGGCAGTCAGGATCTTTCCCGCCATCCAATCCGATTTCATCACCATAATAAATCGCCGGCGCGCCCGGATAGGCCAGTAAAAACTGGTAGGCCAATTTCAGTTTATCGCCCCGCCCTTCCAGTTCGGTTTTTATCCGAACAGTGTCATGGGACCCCAGGGGATTATACATGGCAAAAACGTTCTCCCGTGCATAGCGGTTAAGCTGGCCGCTGATCTTCTCTGAGAATTCTTCGGTGGTCATTGAACCCATCAGTAAACCAATGATCCCTTCGCGGATGGGGTAATTCATCAGCCCATCAAAGCTTTTCTCACCCACCCATCTCGGGTCACCATCCCAGATCTCACCCACCAGGTAGGCATCAGGATTTTCAGTCTTGACCACATTTCTGAATTCCTCCCAGAAATTTTCATCATCGATCTCATTGGGAACATCCAACCTCCACCCATCCGCCCCCAACCTGATCCAGTAGCGAGCCACGTCAAATATATAATTTCGGACGAGGGGATTATCGGTATTGAATTTAGGCAGGCTCTTGAATTTCCACCAGGCCTCATAATCGCCTGCATCCCCGGGGGAATAAGCATCAAACGGCACATTATTCAAATGGAACCAGTTTAGATAAGGTGAGTGGCTTTGATTTTCCAGCACATCATTAAAAGCAAAAAAACCTCTTCCGCAGTGATTAAATACACCGTCTATTACCACCCTGATATCATTTTGATGGGCAGCATCCAGCATAGCCAGGAAATCCTCTTTCCGTCCCAATTTGGGATCTATCTGGTAATAATCGCTGGTATTGTAGCGGTGGTTGGATGTCGCCAAGAAAATGGGATTAAAATAGATCGCATTGATTCCCAGATCCAGCAGATAGTCAATTTTCTCTGTAACCCCCTTTAGATCCCCTCCCTGGAAATCCCAGATGGTCGGGGGTGATCCCCAGCTCTGTTTATTGGGAGGATCGTTGGCAGGATCGCCGTTCCGAAAACGGTCAGGGAATATCTGGTAAAAAACTGCGTCTTTAACCCAGTACGGTACGGTCATAAGTGAATATTTCCTTAAGCCTATTAACCAGGGGAATTTTTATCACCTGATAATGGAAATCGGCCAACAGAATTAAAAAGATGATGGATACCTATTCGATTTCCTAACAAACCCGGCAGGATCTTATGATTTCTGTCCACCTTTCCAGCTCCTCAAATAATCCCTGGCAGGACCGCAGGACTATATCAAATGTCAATTCAAAACCCTCTGGTCCTCCATAATAAGGATCCGGAACATCTAGATCCGTTGATGTAAGGCGATCATATTCCCGCATCAGGTGAATTTTCTCCCCTTGCTCCCGGGTTAGAGCTCTGCTGGACAAATATCGCAGATTGGCTTTATCCATGGCGATAATCAGGTCGAATCGATCCAGGTCTTCCCGTTGGAACTGCCTGGCCTGCCCGGTATATTCTAATCCCCTTTGGCTGGCAACCTGGCGCATCCGGGAATCAGGTGGATCACCCACATGAAAAGCGGAGGTCCCGGCTGATTCCAGGTGATACTTCGACGTTAATCCTCCTTGTTGGATCAGATCCCGGAAAATATTTTCCGCTAAGGGACTGCGGATGATATTACCCAGGCATACAAAACATATCTTCATCTCAACTCCCATATCTCCTATATCCTACCATCTCCCTACCTATCACTCACGAGAAACACAGATCGCAAATACGAAAAACTGCTAACAACAAACTACATACAGGTCGATGGGTTTGCCTGATCCATATAATCGTGTATAATAAAGAAAAGTCCAGGAAAATGACTGGATGAATGTTAAATAGAAGGACTGTTTAATTTTAACATCTCCTTCAGATCAAAGATAAATCCAATACGTTCTGATCAAAGGATCAGGATAAACAATCGGGCCGGGGATATGGGGAATATTCTCTCTCAATGAATTATTGAAAATTCCCTGAAGTTAAGACCTCAGCCCCTAAAAATAGGTCGCCAGGCAGAATAAGCGCGGCCGCGGTATTAATAAATCGATCTACCATCACAAAGTGGTATTGAAGTAGAAAACACATTGGCATTAAGAACGGATACCAAGTGGAAAAACAAACGCTGGGTACTTAAAGCATCATAGCTTAACAACGCTGATGTACTGGCGTACCACAATGTAGGGTGATTGAAGGTTAGTTAATTAACACAGCCGTGGCCGAAGATGGCGTCAACACGGCTGTTTTATGTTAACTGTTACGAAATTGGAACAACAAAAGAAAAACCCCGGGCGGGTTAATGTCTATCTTAATGGTGAATTCGCCTTCGGGATCTCCCGCGCGGTAGCTCCCTGGCTGGAAGAAGGAAAAGAGATCAGCCAGCAGCATATCAATGATCTGCAAACCCGGGACTCGATTGAAAGCGGCTATCAACGCGCCTTGAATTTCCTCAGCTACCGGGGCCGTTCTGAGAAGGAAATCCGCCTCAATCTTCAAAAGCACCAGGTATCAGAAGAGCACATCGAGCTTGTGCTTGATAAACTGCGTCAAAATACCCTGGTGAATGATCTAGAATTTGCCCGGGAATGGGTCGAAAACCGATCCAGATTTAAACCCCGCGGCAGAAGAGCCCTCTGCTCAGAATTATTCCAGAAAGGCATCAACCAGGAAATCATTGATTTAGTCCTTGAGGATCTGGATGAAGAGGAATTGGCTCTGAAATTAGCCCGAAAAAAACTGTCCAAATTAAGTACTCTCGATCAGACTGCCTTTCAGAAAAAGATGTACGGCTATCTCTTAAGGCGGGGTTTTTCATATGGGATCAGCAAAGATATCATCTCCACTCTCTGGGAGGAGCTGGAACTGCAATCATAAGTATTTATTTGTTATAAAACACTTTATCAATACTATTACCAAATCAAAGGGGCTTATACATGAACCCAACATTTATATTTATCAGTTTTATTGCTCTCGTATTGGGATCCGTGCTCGGATTTTTCGTCAAGAACTACATGATAGCCCGCGAGACAGATATAAAACAAACCAAGGCTAGCCAAGTATTAAATGAGGCTGAAAGAAAATCAGCTGAACTGATCAAACAATCCCAGGACCGGGCCATTGAAATCACCCAGGCCGCAGAAAAGGATTCCCATAGACGCCGGACCGAGATCACTCGTTTTGAAGAGCGCCTGCAAAGCCGCAGCGACCAGCTTGACAAACGGGCTGAAAAATTGGAGGATCGTGAGCACGCCATCAGCCAAAGACAAAGCTCTCTGGATAAAAAAGGCAACCAAGTGGAAGAAATGTTAAAGAATGTCTCCCTCGAGCTGGAGCGCGTCAGCCAGATGACCCAGGCAGAAGCCCGGGATCTGCTATTGGAACAAGTGGAGCAGGAAGCCCGGAATGACATGTCCCGCATCGTCAGGGAAATCGAAGCTGAAGCCCAGGAGCAAGGAGAGCGCAAAGCCCGCAAATTGATTGCTGACGCCATTCAGCGGGTTGCCTCGGACCACGTGGAAGAAGTCACTTCCTCAACAGTTCCGCTGCCGTCAGATGATATGAAAGGCCGGATCATTGGCCGCAACGGGCGCAATATCCGGGCTTTTGAAACAGCAGCCGGAGTTGATGTGATCGTGGACGACACCCCAGAATCAATTACCATCTCTTGTTTTGATTCCGTACGCAGGGAAGTAGCCAAAAATGCCATGAAGAAGCTGATATTGGATGGCAGAATTCACCCGGCACATATCGAGAAGATCGTTGAAAAAGAAAAGGGTGAGATCAACAAAGTGATCATGGAAGCTGGCGAACAGGCAGCTTATGAAGCTGGTGTTCCCGGTTTGCATACCGAGATCCTCAAGAAGCTGGGGCGTTTGAAATTCCGCACCTCCTACGGACAGAACCAGCTGGCCCATGCCGTGGAATCAGCCCAGCTGGCATCGGTGCTGGCATCTGAAATGGGCGCTGATGTAGAAATCGCCAAAGCTGGCGGTTTGCTGCACGACCTTGGAAAAGCCATGGACCATAACGTGGAAGGGACCCATGCCCAGATTGGGGCTGAGTTTGCTGCCAGACATGGTGTTGGATCTAAAATTGTGAACGCTATGGCCTCCCACCACCATGAAGTTGAACAGGAAACTGTCGAGGCCATTATCGTTGAAGCCGCCGATGCTATCTCCGGTGCCCGTCCTGGCGCCCGCCGGGAAAGCCTGGAGCAGTATCTAAAACGGGTCCGGGCTCTGGAAGATGTGGCTAACTCCTATGATGGGGTTAAGAGCAGCTATGCTCTTCAGGCCGGTCGCGAAGTACGAATATTCGTGCGGCCCAACCAGATTGATGATCTGGCTGCCTCCCGCCTGGCCCGGGACATTTCCAAGACCATTGAGGAAACCATGCAGTATCCCGGTAAAATCAAAGTCACCGTGATCCGGGAAACTCGCTCAGTGGATTACGCAAAGTAAATATCTGAAAAAGCAAAAAAGCTCCCGGAGTTTAAATTTCGGGGGCTTTTTTTTATTTATCAAGGGACGAAGTCCTTTTAAAGGACTTTGTCCCTATCGTATATCACAAAAAGGGGTTGTTTTCTTTTTCAAATCCCACAGTCGTTTCTGGACCATGGCCGGAATAGATCCGGGTCTCATCCGGCAGGGGAACGATCCATTGATTTATGGAATCCATCAGAGTCTGGTAGCTGCCTCCCAGCAGATCCGTGCGGCCGATGCCTTGATTAAATATAACGTCGCCGCTGAACAGCACTTTTTCCTCCGGGCAGTGAAAGATCACATGACCTGGAGAATGACCCGGGGTGTGATGAATCTCAAATTTATACTGGCCAACAGATAAGATTTCACCCTCCTGGAACTCGTGCCCAGGTTTGGGAGCTGATTTCATCTTTACGCCAAACATGATCGCCCCGCCTTTGACCTTCCAAAGGGGCATTTCTTTGGGATGCATGCCCACATAAAAACCCTCCTGATTTTCAAGGTCCAGGGTAGATAACAAATCCGTCAACCCTCCAAAATGATCAAAATGAGCATGGGTTAACCAGACGGCCTGAACCTTCCAGCCGGCTTTTTTGATATCCTCCCCCAACTTGTCGCCATCCCAGGCGGGATCGATCACCACTGCCTGGTTGGAATCAGGATCTCCTACGATATAAGTGTTGGTAGCAACTGGTCCCAACACCTGTTTGTTTATCTCAAGCATAGTATGCTCACCTTATCTTAATGCTGGTTTTTTCAAGGATTATTATAGCTGAGAACTGCCTAAAATCACTTGGGTGGGTATTAAAACCATGCTAAACTAGGGATATGATCACTGACGTTCCATCAGGAGGTTATTAATGTCCAAACACCCCCCCGAACCATTCCGGATCAAAATGGTTGAGCCCATTCAACTGATCGACAAACCTGCCCGGGAAAAAGCTCTTAAGCGGTCCGGGTACAACATATTTGGTTTGAAATCAGATGAGGTTTTTATCGATTTGCTGACCGATTCCGGGACCGGCGCCATGAGCCAGGACCAGTGGAGCGGGATCATGTCGGGGGATGAATCATATGCCGGGGCCAGGTCCTTCCACCGTCTTTCCAAGGCGATGGATGACATATTTGGATTTAAGCATTTTGTGCCCACTCACCAGGGACGGGCAGCTGAAAATATCCTCTGCGCGGTGATCCTGGGTGAAGGCCAGTTTGTGCCTTCCAACATGCATTTTGATACCACGGAAGGCAATATCCGCGCCCGGGGAGGCAGGCCTGTTAACCTGGTCTGTGAAGAAGCCTTTTCTTCCGATCCCGATATTCCGTTTAAGGGTAATATGGACCTGGAGAAGCTGGAAGGTTTTATCAAGGATGTGGGTCCGGAAAACATTCCCATGGGCATGATCACCATCACCAATAACGCCGGGGGCGGACAACCAGTTTCGCTGGAAAACCTGCGGGCGGTTTCGAAGATTTACAAGTCTTATAAGATTCCTTTTATTATTGATGCCTGCCGCTTTGCTGAAAACGCCTACTTCATTAAGCTGCGGGAACCGGGCTGCGAAAAGAAAAGCACCCTGGAAATCGCCCAGGAGATCTTCTCCCTGGCTGACGGGGCCACCATGAGTGCCAAAAAAGACGCCATCGTTAATATCGGGGGTTTCCTGGCTGTTAATGATTCTGATCTGTTTGAGAAGATCAAAAGCGAATTGATTCTGCGGGAAGGATTCATCACCTACGGTGGATTGGCCGGCCGGGATCTGGACGCCATTGCAATTGGCCTGCGGGAAGGTTTGAACGAGGATTATCTGGCTTACCGCCTGGGACAGACCAGCTACCTGGTCAATGAGCTTAAGGAAACTGGTGTTCCGGTCATTGAGCCGGCTGGTGGGCACGCCGTTTATATCGACGCCGGTAAAATGCTGCCCCATATCCCCCAGGCTGAATTTCCCGGACAGGCCCTGGTGGTGGAAATGTACCGTCGAAGGAGCTATCCGGGGCGTGGAACTGGGCTCTGTCGCCTTTGCCTTCCCGGATCCGGATACTGGCGAAATGGTTTACCCTGAACTGGAGCTGGTGCGGCTGGCCCTGCCCGCCGGACTTATACCCAGAGCCACCTTGATTATGTGGTAGATGTGCTGGGATTGATCCAGGAAGAACCGGGAGAAACTGTCCGGCTTTCCGGATCACCAAGTCTCCGGTGCTAATGCGCCACTTCTCCTGCACTTTTGAGCCTGTTTAAAAAAGATATCAAGGACCAGTAACGGACGATAGCACACAATACACTAAAAACAACTGACTGACTATTGGATCAATCCCAATCTAGCGGGCTTCTGACCCCTTGTCCTCCCTTGTTTAAAACATGCGTGTAGATCATGGTGGTTTTAACATCAGAGTGACCGAGCAACTCTTGCACGGTCCGGATATCGTAGCCGTTTTCCAATAAATGAGTTGCGAAGCTGTGCCTGAAGATATGGGGAGTGACATGTTTCTTTACTCCAGCTCGTCGAGCGGCAGCCTTAACTGCACGGCGCAGGTTATCCGGATGAATGTGGTGCCGGCGGATTTCGCCTGATCGAGGGTCGCGAGATCGATTCGGGGCTGGAAAAACGTACTGCCAGATCCATTCTTTTGCCGCACTTGTGTATTTGCGCCCCAAGCCCTGGGGAAGATAAACACTGCCAAAACCTTCTTCCAGCGCTGTCTGATGGGTAAGCTCCATCTGCAATAGATGGCGAATCAGAGCCGGCATAATGCTTTCCGGCAGTACGGTAACACGATCTTTTCCCCCTTTTCCGTGACGGACAGTCATTTCCCCTCGGTCAAAATCCAAGTCTTTGACTCGAAGAGACAGACATTCTGTGACCCGGAGCCCGCTCCCATAGAGCAGTTGGGTAATGAGTTTGTATACACCGGAAAGTTCATCGAGGACGGCTCTGGCTTCCCGTTGACTGAGTACCACCGGGAGATGTTTGGTTCGTTTGGCTGGTGCAGGCAGGATTTCTTGATCCAGCGGGAGATGAAGGACCTCATTATAAAGAAATTTAAGGGCTGCCAGAGCCTGGTTCTGAGTAGAAGGGGCAACACCACGGTCAACTGCAAGGTAGGTCAAGAAAGCTTCGATTTCTGCTTCACCCATTTCGTTCGGGTGGCGTTTTTTGTGATAGAGGATAAAACGCCTGATCCAGTTTGTATAGGCTTGTTCGGTGCGGAAAGCGTAGTTTTTGAGGCGCAAGACATCAACGACTTGGTCCAGAAGTTTTTTCTTGGTCATAATACCCCCTACAACTTGTTAAGAAAGAGCAAGATGATATACTGAAATTATATCTCAACCGTCCCGGTGGCGGAAGTTAACGGCTAACAATCCAAAGATTAACACATACATTGCGACATATCACCCGGCAGATTACCACGTACATGCAATATAATTAACGTTAGGCCATCTAAAATCAGTTTGGAGGATAGACTTGATCGAATTATTTCCTATGATCCCAGCATCATCTAAACCGCTCTGGTTCTTGGGTGGAATCATTCTTTTCATGCTCACCCTTGTCGGATTGTTCAGCTATATCGCTTATTCATCAAAGACTGTACAGTTTGAGATTTCTGAAGAAGGACTTAATATCCGTGGTGGTTTTTATCAGCGCTTGATCCCAGCCGAGTCGATTATCACTGAAAAGTCGAAGCAGATCGATATAGGCAAAGAAAGCCCATATAAACCCATACTCAGAACTAATGGCATTGGTCTTCCAGGTTATTCTTCTGGCTGGTTCAAGCTTAGGAATGGCGAGAAAGCACTTCTCTTCATAACCAATCCATCGCGAGTGGTTTATATCGCAACTCGGGAGGGATATTCAGTTCTATTAAGCGTTCAGGATACGGAGCGATTTTTACAGCTGATCGGAAACGTCTCAGAAGACGCAGACTAATCTTCAGGGTTTTGTATCGTTAGATATAGTAGGCCTAACCCACGCTCCACCTGACCGCCTACGGCGAGGGGAATCGGTCGGCTTTTTGCAATTATTGGTTCTTAATCTATAATCATTAATAGCCAAATCGGCGGCAGGTGAGCTCATCCGTTAGTTGCATATTATTTGGAGACAAGTTATGTCAATTGAAGATGACGCATCGATAGTCCTAAAAGCCCTGTTTGATTCTCCAAGGGATGATCTTGGTCGAGCAACTATGGATGGTAAGCAAATCCAAGAGACAACCGAGCTTGAACCTCCAAACATAAACGATGCAATATCGGTTCTAGAAGCATCGGGATATGTTGAACTATTAAATTATTTGGGAACAGCACCATTTATGTTCGGTCAAGCAACCATAACCGCCCGAGGTCGATTTGAATACGAACGGGCAAGTAGAGAAGACAAGGAAGAACCACCACAAAGCCACATCTCTCACCCATTAAGCCCAATTGGATCTCCGTATGGTTTTGATGATGAAGATTGGGAATATGTTACAGAAAGAAAATCTCTATCTGATAAGTTAATCGTTGTTATGGGATATCAATTTGAATCCGAGTACTATAATACAGATATCCTGATAAATAACATAAAAGCTAATTTTGCTAAGGCTGTTGAAGAATCTAATGCTATTAAAATGAATCCAAAAGTAAGGCTGGAATTTCAAGTTCTAGCGGCTGGATATGGTGAGCACCTCTTTAATGACATAGCAAGATCAATAATTGCATCGGATATAGCAGTATTTGAAACATCTGATTTAAACCCCAACGTCATGATTGAAATGGGTGTTGCCCTAACCTGGGGGGTTCGAATTTTACCAATCAAGTTCGAAGGAAGACCAAGTCCTCCATCAGACATTTCTGGACACACATGGGCTGAATATCAAGAAAATGGTGCTTCTTTTGTTGATCCTGACCATAGTAGAAAGCTATTCCGCATGGTTGAGCGAGGTGCCAAAAAGAAATCAACATTATAGAGTTGGTAATGGCAATCCATATAGCAACTAACCCGCGCTCCACCCGACAGCCGGTTAAGGTGGGCGTTTTGGGAAAAAGGATCCTTAAAACAAAACCCGGCAGCGGGTGAGCTCATCCGTTAGGTAGCTAAACTCAACAGGATCATTTGTCATAAGTGATTCAAGGGAGGAAAAATGAAGAAGACCATTATATTCTTGGTATTGATTCTCTTTCTGGCTTCCTGTACATCAACAGCTGATGTCGAGGTATCCCCAACGACATCTCAATCAGATGATGGATGCACTGTTGAAACTATCAACACTTTCATTGAATCAACGAATGATGTAGAAAACAGACTATACAAATTGTCCCAACAAGCGGTAATGACAATTTCTATGGGCGAAGATTTAAGGCCCATAGTACAAGATATTTGGTCTGTCGAATCTGATGCCGATCAAATCAGTGCGACATCATGTACTTTAACAACGAAAGCTGCTTTGACAAGTTATATATGGACACTTGGTCAGGTATACGCTGGACTCTATGTTGAAAGTATAGGAACCCCATCAGATTTACCGCCATCAACAAGTGATAATTTTGACTTGGCCTCTTCGAAGTACGATTATTACCAAACTAAAATGGAGGAGTTGAGAAATCTTCTCATAGAAAAATGCTCAGATAAATAGCATATTCAAGTCCTATCGTGCTACCTAACCCCCGCTGCATGTGACTCTTCGATTTCGCTCCGCTTCACTCAGAGCACATGAGCTCATCCGTTATGTTGCCAATAACATAATAATAAAAAACCTGTTATGACCTGGAAAAACCTACCAATCCCCGAAACTATAGTAATCCCACTCACAATTGGGATCATCATCGATGTTTTCTTCACTCAACCTCTCTTCCCAATGAAGATCTTTTGGATTGTTCTGGCATTGATCCTTCTCATTCTTGGGCTTATCTTGATGATCTGGTCGGTTCGAGAGGCAGGTTTGCTTGATATGGTTTCCCCGGGCAAATTGATAACAAGCGGACCATATTCGATTAGCAGGAATCCGATGTATCTTTCTTGGATCTCCATCTACCTCTCAGTTTTCTTTCTCAATCGATCCCTTTGGCTAATGCTGCTCTTCTTTGTAGCAATATTGCTAACTCATTATTTGGCCATCTTACAGGAAGAAAGATCTCTTAGAGATAAATTCGGAGATATCTTCGAAGAATATTGTGAAAGAGTTCGCCGCTATATCTAGAAGCAGTATTGGGCGAAAGTTATATATTCAGCCAACATAACCCCCGCTGCACCTGACCGCCGGGCAAGTCCAGTCCCCGTTCTTAAATCCCCTTTATTGGTTTTGGTTCTATAATCATTAAAAGCTGGCCCCGGCGCCAGGTGAGCTCATCCGTTAGGTAGCTTCCAAGAATAATCAAAATTTATGAAAACAAATGGTGCAAAAAACCTTATTAACCAAGTCATTGATTGGGCAAAATCCGAAGAGTGTGTTCTCGGAGTTGCTTTAGTAGGCTCCCATGCTCGTGGTGAGGAGAGACTGGATTCTGATATTGATCTTGTTATCATATCTTCAGATCCATACAGGTACATTGATGATTCGTCTTGGATTAGTTCTTTTGGCGAAATCAAGAGCTGTAAAACGGAGGACTGGGGAATCCTCACTTCTCTTCGTGTATTTTTTTTTGGTGGACAAGAGGTCGAGTTTGGGCTTACAAGCTTGGAGTGGGTAGTTATTCCCCCAAGCAGTGGTACTGCAGAGGTGGTAGCTAATGACATGAAAATACTTCTTGATTCTAAGGGTCTACTTGCTAGGCTACAGGAGGAAGTTTCTCGAGAAGAAGCTACCTAACCCACGCTCCACCCGACCCTGGTGACTCGGCAGCGCCAGTATAATCAAATTATCATAGGCGGGTGAGCTCATCCGTTAGACGCACACTAGGGCGTTCTGTCATGCGCTGCAAGATTCACAGACGAACGGGCGTGGCGGTCCTGCTTGAAAGGAGGGTTCCATGAAGACAGACCGAGAAAGGAAGAATGCAGCAATAGTGGTTATAAGGTGGTCAGCTCGCGTACTC
>PVMK01184364.1_pt1 | contig 32873 bp, 33 predicted proteins | sample 1853481 | NCBI WGS metagenome assembly PVMK01 (sample SAMN08533507, study PRJNA380276) | Marine sediment metagenome, whole genome shotgun sequencing project.
AAACCTAAAACCACATGACCCTACTCCAACATCCCCCCTTAAAAACATCCAAAATTTACCCAATTTAAATTTCAGCCGTTAAAATTAACGCAAGTTCAATTTTTGTAAAGTAAAATTTAGCGAAAACCACTTGCCGCTTTCTGTTGCGGTATTATTCTTAAAAAGATATGAACCCATTATAAAATTATTGGGTATTGAGAAGAATGTCGCTAAAAAAAATAGCACACATGGGGCTTTCCGAACGGGATTTGGATTTTTTAGTCGAGGCCGAAGCGCCGGGTGTTGGGGATAAGTCCAATTTGAAAAGAATTATCCGGGAAGATGATGATTTTTGCAATTCGTTTATCAGTGACCAAAAAGTATTCAGAAGATTGATGGATGACGACCAGATGAATTTTATTGCCGAATATTATCTCAGAACCCGGCGTCATTCGCTTTGTTCTTAGACAATGCATTGAAAGGCTAATTTTTTCACGCCAAGCCGCAGGCACGCTAAGGAAAATGATTTAAAACAAATTGTAAAACCAAACTTTGCGACTTTGCGTCTTTGCGTGAGACTCTTATTATCAACTTATCAATCAAAGGAAGGTGACGTTATGACCAAAGTTAAAACTTTTGCAAGTCCCTTAAGAATTTTTCATGCCAAAAAGGAACTCGAAGAACTCGATGCCATGGTTAACAAATTCATCGAGGACAATAAGGTACAGAAAATAATTTCGGTCAGTGATGCCCCCACGTCCGATGATAACGGGGCGACCATCGGGTTAATCCGCGTCCTGGCTTATGAATAATTAGTTGGGTTCTGGAGCCTTGTGCTTACCGAACGTTTTTCGAAACTGTTCGCGCAGATTATCGCGCCAGCGCTTAAAGAGCGGCTTAATGGCTTTGTAGAAAGGGCTTTTCTTGGACTCGGTGACGTCTTCTGCAACCAGCACCGTAAAGCCGGCGTGCTGATCGCGTGAATGACCCGCTTTCAACGGCTCTAAGCGAACCTGCATGTCATCTTCAACACGCATGTTTTGTCGGGCAATTGTTGCTTCTTTTTTGCCGTTGGTAAAGCTGCTGCGGTTGCTCCAGCAAATATAGCCTTCTTTATACACCCCCCATCACAAAATTTTTATCGGCACGATCCGGGATAGTAAAATAGCCGTCTTCATCGGCAAGATCCCGGGCAAAATTAGATGTTTGGGTTGTTCCGGAATTGGTTTCCGGCGGATCTTCGTACCAGCGAACGGCAACTGAGGCACCTTTAATCGGATGTTCCGTTTCGGCATCCACCACGCGTCCGTTAATGATGCATTTTGGTGTGCAGCCAACCAGGGAAAGAAAAAATAAGATACCCGTCAGGAGCAGTGCGGGTTTAATGAATTTGGCTTTCATAAATCCCCCCTAAAAAGCCTTCGGATTATCTGGTTCGGCACAGCCCCCGCCCTTTATAGTGGTTGTCAAAAAAACGTTTCGGTATTCAAACCTTTTTTTTCTACAACCGTACAATCGCTTATGCCGCAATTCCGTAATTCGGAACATTATTATGAAAAGCGGTGTAAAGGGCAGGGGCTGAGTGAACCATAATAATGTTAACCCCCCCAAATACCGTTATTTTTCCCGGTAACTGCCCCAATTTAAATTGAGGGCCCGACGAAAAAAGATGCACGCGCATCCGAGAAGTCTCCAGCTTGCTTATCGGCACTTTTTTATGAAAGTTTAGCGGTTTTTAATTCAATTCGGCGAAATATTTTTAAATGACTGTATACTCAGTTCGGAATCCTGCAATCGCAGCAATGCATGTGCCGTGCACATCGTGTGGGAAAAGGTCCGAAATCAACTCAGGGATACCCTGAGTGAAGCCACGTTTGCCGAGCTTTTAAATGCTGGACAATCAAGAGCTAACGGCAAAATTTAATAACCCTTATTTACAATTCAAACTTTGACCCTTTATTTAGCTTCGGGTTTTTGGTTGCAGTTAGAACTATTCGTTACTATTAGCGTAACATTATTATTTATTTGCAACCTATTGCAAAATATGCTATGGGTTACTGAAAAAGAAATGATTTGCTAACTCTGCAACTAACAAACCACGCGAGGCATCATGGAACGAACTCTATCCAAGACCGAGGCCAAGGTTGTCCTCGATCTCGAGTGGCGAAACCAGAAAAGCGTCACATTGGCCGAGCTGCGCGAGGCGCTGGGGGCGTCGGAGAACTACGCGCGTCTGTTTGCCCATCGTCTGGTGAAGAAAGGCTGGCTCGAGCGCCTTCGGCCGGGACTCTTCCAGCTTATCCCGGCCGACCGGGGTCCAGAGGGCGTGGGCGACACGAACCCGCTTGCAGCAGGTGCCGTGCTCGTCACGCGTTACTTTTACTCTTTTGGCACGGCCTGCACGCACCACGGCCTCACCGAGCAGGTGTTCTCTGAAGTGTACCTGGCGTGCCGGAAGCAGCGCAGGCCGGAGATCATTCGTGAACAGCGCTACGTCTTCGTTCACGTTCCCGAGCGACGCTTCTTCGGCTTCGGGCAGATCGCGGTCCTCGGAGAACCGGTCCAGATGGCTACCGCCGAGCGGGCATTGCTGGACGCCATCGACCGGCCTCGGTACGCCGGCGGTATCAGTGAGGTATCGCGCATCGCAGCACGCGGCGTCACCAGGATTTCCTGGGATGTAATGCTCGATTTCGTCCGCCGCTGGAGCTCTTCGGCGCTCGTCCAGCGACTGGGCTATTTTCTCGATCTCCACCAGGCAAGCGTACCAGACTACGTGAAGGCGGCCCTGCTCGATCTCGTCAGACCCAAGAGCAAGATCCTGCTCGCATCGCGCCACAGGTGGGGAACGACCGGCAAGCTCGTGCGGACCTGGAACGTGGTAGAGAATGTCCCGTGCGATGTTCTCATGCCTAAAGAGGAGAAGCCTCGGCGGCGGGTGGTTTTTTTCAGCAAGGAGAGCCGATGATTGCCGACAAGTTCGTCGATCTCTACGCGCGCAACAGCGGACTGCGCGATAAGCGCGTGGCCGAACGGGATGTGGTTCTCACCTACGCCTTGCGCGCGATGGTGGATGCACAGGTGATGGAGCACCTGGCTTTCAAGGGGGGCACCTGCCTTCACAAACTGATCTTCGGCTCTGTGGGGCGTTTCTCCGAAGACCTCGACTTCACCTTGGACACCGAACGTCCCGAGGACGATGTACTCGTTGAACTTGTCGAAGTCTTGAATAGCGAGTATTTCGGTATCGTGTTCACCTTCGACGAGTACTACAAAACTGAGGACGGCACATCCTTCGGTGGCGACGTCTTCTACCGGCATGTGTGGAACGACTCCGGCCACTTCCGGTTACAGGTAAGCCTTCGCGAGCGCCCGACCCTGCCCGTCGTCTTGAGAGCAATGCGGGGCCAGGCGTACTTCGATTACCTTGAGTTCGACCTCTTCGAGGTGCGGTCGCTGCAAGCCATTGAGATGATCGCGGAAAAGGTACGCGCCGCCTTCCAGCGCGTTAAAGTCCGGGATCTCTACGACTTGCATCGCTTTGCCACCACGCCTTTCAACGGTAAGCTCCTCCGAGGCCTCGTGGTACTGAAGCTCTGGCAGGCGCGCGATCCCTTCGATCCGCAAGCCTTCTTCGTCAAGCTTCGCGGCACTACCTACGACTGGGATGACGTGCGGCGCCTGGTCCGCACGACGGAGCAAATCGAGCCCACTGAGATCATCGAGACCGTGGAGAAGCGATTCGCCATGCTTCACCAGCTCACCGAGCTCGAGCAGCAAGTGATCGCCGACGCCGGGAGCGGCTGGAACGAGCCCCTTGCAGAGCGTCTGCGCGCCGAGATCTCCAATCTGGCAAACAGCCAGAAGCACAGGTGAGCGCTCGGGAGTGCCGAGAGGCGGGATACGTTATCTTGCTGCGCCAGACATCCTAAGGCGATGAGAGCGATCAGTCCCAGCGCAGATGTAAACCATTTATTCATAATTCAGAACCCGATGCCTTTTTCGCTAGTCTAAAATTTACCGATTTTCGTTAAATTAGAAACTGAGAAATTATAGGATGTCCCCAAAATTCCTTAATGCACACCATCAGAGGCTTTTGTACCACTGAGCCAATTCTGAGCCGATGAGATGAGGGTTATCCTCCTGGAGGTAATGGATTCCCGGGCCAATATCTACGGTCTTCAAATTTGTAAGTTCCATTTTCTCGATGAAACCGTCCACATACTTCGCATGGTCGGCGAAACGGTAATTGATGCCAGGTTTGTCTGATTTACCCATTCCGATGAGATCGATAGCAATACACCGTCCATAAGGCGTCAAATAGGGGATGATATTTCGCCATAAGTATGAAGAAGTCGGATTGCCATGAATAAACACAATCGGATCACCGGTTCCCTCCTCGATATAATGGATTTTGGATCCACTGACTTCAATAAACCTGGATGTAAAGGGAAATTCTGACGAGATATTTTTGGAAGTCATTTATTGTTCCTCTATTACTAAATCCATTGAAAAGCCGTCGGATTAGAGCCAGGCAAAAGGCATGAGCCTCTATATCCTTCTTAATCGGCTGTTTTTATCATGTTGTACGCCTGAGTATCTTTTGTAAAAGGCGTCCAAAATTTCAAGCAAATCCGGCGTCAGAGATTCCCGGACAAGGGTTTCGATTTCTGATGGAACCGGGCCATAGAAAGCCTCGGCAATTGCCCCGGTGATGCAGGCCAGGGTATCACTGTCGCCCCCAAGAGATATTGCATTGCGAACGGCATCTTCATAGGAGTGTGAATCCAGAAAACAGATGATTGCCTCCGGCACCGTGCCCTGACAGGACACATCGAACCCATAGTCCGGGCGGATACCATCTACGGTTCGGGCCAGGTCATAGTCAAAGCGTGAGGAAATTTCCCCTCGTATTGTGGCCTTGTCGTGGGTTGTTCGGGCCAGAAACACCGCCAGGGCCGTCGCCTGAGCGCCCTTGATGCCCTCGGGGTGATTGTGTGAAATCGCAGCTGAAAGCTTAGCTTGCTCCAGGATGATATTAACGTTATCAAAGGCAAAGCCGACCGGACTGACCCTCATGGCCGACCCATTTCCCCAGCTGTTGTAAGGTCTTGGCTGGTCGGAGGAAAGCCAGCGGATGAAAGAGCCGCCGTAGCCGGCATGGGGGTAACGCCGGCCCAAATCCCATACGGCCTTTAAATAGTCGCGGTCGCCGACAATGGCCTTGGCAACGGCCAGGGTGAGAACGGTGTCATCAGTGAATCGACATCGGGGGTCAAATAACGGAAACTCCTTGGTTTTAATGGGGCGGGCCTCATAGATGGACCCGATAATATCACCGCCAATTGCTCCGATCATGTATCGCCTTTCTGCCAGTAAAAGTCACACGCCGAGGATGCTGCGAATATTTTTCAGCCGCCCGCGCGCGATGGGAATGCGGCGGTTGACGGGGGGATCGAGCCGCAGGTCGAAGTCTTTTGATTTGCGCGGCGTGAGAGAGCGGACGCGATTTAAATTGACAATGTATTCCCGGTGGCAGCGCACAAATGCCGGTGCCGGCAGCTTGCGGGCAAGCTCCTGTATCCGCTGTACGGATATATAAGGTTTTTTTCGCTTGGTTCGAATCAGCGTATCATGTCCCTTAGCTTCGAGATAAAAAATTCCCTCGATTTCGATTAGATCGATTGAACCATCTTTCCCTTTCACAGGTAGCCTTTTTACGATTCCATCCATCATCCCGGCCTGTCCTCTGCTTTATTTTGTGATTTCAAACAATTTCTTTTCGTTTACCTTGAACCCTCAACCCTGAACCTTTTTTATTTGTCCTTGTCCGTCATGAGCTGTCTCCCTGAGGTCATGAATCGTCCTTCTGCGTCATGACTTGTCTGCCTTTGGCACGAGCTGGCAGAGGTATCATTTTTGTTCAAATGTAAATATAGAATGTCTCATTTTTTTCGCATTGCTTTTCCTAATACTTCGTATCAACAAGATATCCAGCCCGGCCGGAACATGGGTATCCGCCTTTATCTTTTGGTCTTAATTCCTTCCAGTGTTTCGGCAGCCACAAGCGCCAACGGGTGATCAATTTTGTATTCTCGAGCTTTGGATCTAGCTTCGCGTTACCGGCAGTCAGCCTCGCCCGGCATTGAGCCATGATTTCTGTTTCATCAGGGGCAAGCTTTTCCAACAAAAACCCAAGGCGCTTGAAGACCGCTCCGTTGCCCAGCTGGACTGCATATTCAATCAATAATTTCAGGTTTTCGTTTCCGGAACTCAAATAATTCACCAGCATGTCCGTAGTGGAACGGATGCCTCCGCCCAACACAGGATCACTCAGCAGGTCGAGAATCGTGCGGGTGGGATCGGAAACAAAAATTTTAACCTTTCCCCGCCACACAGGCGAAAGGCCGAACAAAGATTTTTCCTGCACCGTACGCAGCCAAAAGCCGGTGCCTTTAATTTTCGGTCGCCGATCTCTTGGCTTTTGAACCGTCATAACCATGACCGTGTTGAACATTTGCTCGGTAAGATCCAAATATTCGGCCGCACTCCATCCCCCTATATAACAAGGTGCAAAAAGGCGATCGGCGATTAACCAGGAATCTTCAAGGGGCACATCCGCGGTTCTGGATTCCAAGGCCACGGGAATATAAAGGCCGCGCCATACCCGCGCCATCCATCCATTTTTAGTCAATCTATAAAGCATTTTTGCGGCATCCGTAGAAGCGACATTCAAAATCGCCGCCGCCTCTTTTACTGATATAGTGCCTTTGGTGCCCCGTATAATGGCCGCCATTCGTTTCCGATCTGTTTTTCCGATTCCGGCAAGAGTGTTCATAATATATCATATATGCAATAATTCACGTAAAACATTAATAAATACATATAGGATATACTTTTTTTTAAGTCAAGAGATATTCTGTACGTCGTAATTCTCTTTTTATTTAAATTTTAGCGCATTTATTATAGCATGCATATTATTGCCCAAACGTATGAACAGATTCGACTTTGATTAGTGGCCGTTGACAACCGGATGCAAAGGTGAAGGCGGCTGTAATAATTATAATCATATTTATCTTTCCGACATTTCTTTTGGCAAAACGAGAGCATCCGGAAAAATGGTATCGGCAGAAATGGTGCGAAGCGCATTAGGGGCAGGTTGAAGTGGTTTTACCGGATAGTACCCGTTGCGATTGCTTGACCGATACCCACGCGATTGAATTTGATTTTGGCAGTGGATGGGGGGAATCTATCGGTCAGAGTATGTTTTATTCACTGCAAACCGGCAAGAAAGCGGGGATTGTTCTTATATTGGAAACGATGAAAGACAGAAAATATTGGATTCGGCTGAACACCACCATTGAACACTTTAATTTACCAATTGATACCTGGAGTACAGGAAATACAGCATATTAGCGATATGATCGACCTATTTTTTAAATATGTGGACCTTTGGTTCGTCAGAGAGCTAATGGCAAAGCATATTTACCCTCTAGACAGTCAGCCGCTATTCAAAGTTTGAAACATCCTGCTCATTTATAAAATTTTCACAACTTGTTTCATCTAAAAAAGCATAAAAACATGTCCGTCCCCGTCCCCAGGTGTCCTTTCAATCACCGTGGGTTTCGTCCCAGACCAGGCCATAGCTGGCACTGCGCCCGCCGGCCGGATTTTGCCGCAGAATGCCTTTTTTTACCAGGTCGGCCAGTTCACGCTGGGCCGTGGCTCGGCTGACATGGGTCATGCCGGCGTACTTGCGATTGCTCAATCCGCCTTCAAAGCCTCCCGGGCCGGCATCAAGCAGCCGGTTAAGCGCTTTGCGCTGCCGATTATTCAGATCGGTTTGAGCATGGCGTTTCCAGAAGCGTGCCTTTTGCATCACGCTTGAAAGCAGCCGGTTGGAGTTTAAAACGGCCCGGGACATGGATGTCAGGAACCATCTGAGCCATTCGGTGATATCACCGTCTTGTTTGTTGGTGCGTTCGAGAATTTTGTAATAAGCATCTCTTTCTGCCATTATCTGAGAGGACAGGCTGTAACACCGGGTCGCAAGATTCTCATCCTGGGCAAGGGCCATGTCGGTTAACGTTCGGGCGATCCTGCCGTTGCCGGCGTCAAAGGGGTGAACAGCCACAAACCACAGATGTGCAACACTGGCTCGCAGAATACCATCCATCTCGTTGCGGCTTTTATGCCACCAACGAAAAAATCGTTTCATTTCGTCTTTCAACCGGTCGGCCGGCGGGGCCTGATAATGAACTTTTTCCCGTCCAATGGGACCGGAGACCACTTGCATCGGCCCCTGGCGGTCATCGCGCCAGGCAGCAACCCGAATTTTGTGTATTCCGGAATAACCGGTCGGGAACAAAGCCGCATGCCAACCGAAAAGCCGTCCAGCGGTTAGCTTGCGTCCATGATTTTGCGTGGCGTCCAGCAAAATTTCGACAACCCCGTCGGCCAGCGAGTTGTTGACCTCCGGCATACCGGCTGACGGCAGGCCCAATCGTCGCGCTACTGATGAACGCACGGCTCGCATATCGAGGCGCACACCTTCGATTTCAGAGGTTTTCAAGGCCTCCTCGATCAGGACCTCAGCACGCGCCTGCTGTTGTACTTCAAAACCCAGTTCACGTATTTGGGCTAAAAGAGAACCTTGCTGAAAGCGGCAGTCACCCAGAAGTTTCAGCAATACTGTACTGTCCCACCGAAACTCCGGCCAGGTTGGAAATTGCCAGATATAGCGCCGAGCTTGAGTCATTTTATCCTCCTAATCAACTCAAATTTTGAGTCAATTATATGGACTATTTGACTCACAGTCAAGCATAATAAAACGGTGCATGGTGATAGGGGGGCAATAAAGTATCTTATAGCGGCCTCCTGCCTCTCATTAAGACGTAGAGCGTTTGTCAAAATAACGTTCCGATAGCGGTAGTTTGTTGTGTCTTCTCAGGGTTGTCGATAACGTCCAATATGGCCTGATCCAAACGCTCTAATAATTTTTCTTCATTTTTACAAACAGGGTTATTGAACCAGCGTGCTTTCATCGTAAGCCAATTGCGGGGCTTGCTGATCATTGATAATGGCCATTCTACCTGGCCGCTTTTTGACAGTCAGCCCGACGGCACCGCATTGATTGAAATATGGCACATTGTTCCGTAAAAGTCTAGATTTTTTTCAATAAAAAAAATAATATAGCGGTTGTCATGTTTGTAATAATTTTAAGCTGTTACACATTACATTTTCCCTTGTTAGCGAATCTGGCAAACGGAACATATTTATGACAACCGCTATAACCGGATTTAATACCCTAAAGGGTCCGCTATCGTAAAATATGGGATCTTGATTTGTGATAAATGAAATACGGTAATCACTGAATCGCCGCTAAAGGTTTGCCCGCAGATATTCCAGACTGTGAAGCGTGTAAACGCATTCCCTATTTTTTGTACGCCTCAGCACTTTGAACCTACCGGGTGCCAAACTTGAGTTACAATTTGTTACAAACTGTTACACCGCTGAAAAGCATTCTGCCTTCATCCTGATTATATTTTTACCATCGATAATTTAATTTTCTTTTCAAACTCTCATTCGTTGTTTTACAACAAAGGAGGAATCATGGTAAAAAAAGGTACAACCATTGCATTAATTTGTGTTTTTATTTCAGCAGCTCTGGTTTTTACCGGGTGCCGCTCCCATTCCGCGCACGGCAAAGCAGAGTTCATGGTGGATTACATTGCCGAGACGCTTGACCTGAACGTCCAGCAGAGAGCGCAACTCGATGGGATCAAAGAAGAGTTTCTGGCCAAGGCCAGAGAAATGCACGCTAAAAAAGAAGCCATGCATGATGAGTTTATAGCCGAGCTGCGCAAAGAAGAAATTGATCAGCAACGCATGAAAGAACTCATTTCTCAAAAGCAAGAACAAATGGCTGAGATTATGGATCTGGCAGTGGTGCGCCTGGCCGAGTTTCACCGCACCCTGACACCGGACCAGAGAGAAAAACTGGTGGCAAAGCTGGAGTGGTTTCGTGAGAAGCATCAGCATAGATGGGAATAAAAGCCATCTCAAAAATGCATCTAACACCCAATGGCTGTGTTGCCCCGCCAATATAGGCGGGATTTCACATCTATTTGTATGAATATTAAGGTGTTCATCAAACCGATTCAAAATGCTCGCATATCGCGGCAAGATGCCGCTCCCACTGTTGACAATGAGATGTGGGAGTGGCTTCCAGCCACGAATAATAGGCGTAATCTACTATTTTTGAGACGGCTTTAATTAGCTATTAGTAGGTTTAAAATCCGAAATCAAAAATCTTAACCCTGTTGAATCCTCCGCAGGAGGGCCGCCTCCGGCGGCATTCTACAGGTCAGATCTAAAATCTAAACTCTAAAATCCGAAATTACATGACGCCTACTATCCTGATTATCGATGATGATGCCAAGCTGAATCAGCTGCTCAAAGATTTTTTAAAAGACTTTGGTTTCAATGTCGTCACGGCCACCCATCCGACCCAAGGTTTAAAAAAGCTGAAGCAGGCATTGCCGGACCTGGTTATTCTGGACATCATGCTGCCGGAGATGGACGGTTTTGAAGTCTGCAAAACGGTTCGCCAGACCAGCAACGTGCCGATCATTATGTTAACGGCCAGAGGGGAAGTCACTGATAAGGTGGTCGGGCTTGAGCTCGGAGCTGACGATTACCTGGCAAAGCCCTTTGAACCCCGGGAACTGGTGGCCCGGATTCAATCGGTTCTGCGCCGCACCCGGCCGTTAAGCGCTACGCGCAACCTCTCGTTTAACCGGCTCACCATCGATCTGGATAAACGCACTGTCCTGCTTGATGATAGCCCGGTTGACCTGACAACCAATGAGTTTGCCGCTTTGGCCCTGATGGCTGAAAATGCCGGCAAAGTCCTGAATCGTGATCAGATTTTGCAGGAGCTGCGGGGCATTGACTGTGATGCTTTCAATCGCTCCGTGGACATTACCATGAGCCGCTTGCGTCAAAAACTTAAAGATGATCCCCGGTCTCCTGAATTTATTAAGACGGTCTGGGGCACCGGATATGTATTTATCGCGGATCACACAGATTAAAGGTAAGATTGAAAATTGAATATTGACGATTGAATATTGGAGGAATTCTGTCATTTTATTTTTAGGTTTTTCGTAAGAATTCACCAGTTAATCGTAAATTTTCAATTAATATGGAGCCTTTAAATAGTCGATTTTCAATTGAAAATAATCAATCATTTGGTGATCGGAAAAAATGCCGATAAAAATATTTTGCCTCAAAATGCTTAAAAAATTGTTGTTACCTACCTAAACATGCGGATTAAATTTTTTAACAGGATCATACGCTCGGTATTTACCAAGCTTCTGGTAGTGATTATCCTCGCCGGTATTTGCATCAACCTGGTAGTGGGCGGATTTTTCTGGCACTATCGCAATTTAGCCGGAGGCCCGTTTCATAAAAATGTGGTTCAATACCTAAATTATCTGATTGCCGATATGGGCAACCCGCCCGGTCTGGAGCGCGCTCGAGAAATTGCCCGCCAGTCATTCCTGGAAATTCGATACGAAAGCCCGGATTTAAGCTGGAGCACCTCCGATGATCTTCCGACGGTTTTCAAAGGCCGGTTTATTGCCTGGCGTCAAAATCCCGATGTTCGCCTTGGAAAGTATCGTGGCCGGCATTTAATTGAAGTCGACCGGAAACCGGGCCGATTTATTTTCGGTCTGTCTCGAAATTTGCAAATCGACAGCGAGCGGAACAGGCTGCTGGTCGTTATGTTTATCCTTTTAACCGCGATTTTAGCGGCTGCTTTTTTTGCGATTCGATACATTTTAAGACCGGTAAAATGGTTAAATACCGGCGTTCAGGAGGTCAGCCGGGGGAATTTGAAACACCGGGTGCCGCTGAAAAAATCAGATGAACTCCGTGACCTGGCGGCCGCTTTTAATGACATGACGGATCGCATCCGGGATATGCTGCATACCAAAGATCAACTGCTTTTGGACATCAGCCATGAGCTGCGGACCCCGGTTACACGAATGAAAGTGGCACTCGAATTTTTGCCCGACAGCCAGGCCAAACAAAGCCTTAAGGCCGACATCGAAGATATGGAAAAAATGGTTAGCGAGATCCTGGAAACGGCCCGCCGGCATCATAAATATTCAAATTTGAAGAAACAGCAAACCAACCTGGCCGAGCTTCTGAAACAAAAGTTGACGGCTTTTGAAAACCAGCCGCCAGGAATTGAAATTGTTGATCTTCCCTCTGAGATTGAGGCCGAGGTGGACCCCGAGCAGATCAAAACGGTATTCGAAAACGTGCTCAACAATGCCATCAAATATTCCCAACCGGATAGTGAGCCCATCCAGGTATCCTATAAATGCCGGGAATCCTATGCCGTCATCCGGATCACGGATTTTGGAATTGGCATTCCGCAAGAAGAGCTATCGCATATTTTCGAACCGTTTTATCGGGTGGATAAGTCCCGCTCCAAAGAGACCGGGGGTTACGGGTTGGGCTTTGAGCTTATGCAAGACGATTATGGAAGCCCATGACGGCAAAATTGAGGTGCAAAGCCAGCCGGAAGAGGGAACGACCGTATCTTTATTTTTTCCTTTAGAGTAATTGTCAAAAATATGTTCCAATTGACTTAGAGAATCTTTCAAAAGTCATTGCGAGCGAAGCGAAGCAATCTCTCAGGTTTTCCAAAAGATTGCTTCGTCGCTAGGCTCCTCGCAATGACAGGTTATCGGAACAAATTTTTGACAACCGTTATAATAAAAGTTGACGATCAGTTGATCGATGAAAAGAATGACAATGACGAAACATCATGAAACCAAACCAACGGGTGCCGGCAAAAGCAGTTTTAAGCTGATTGATTCTGCCAAATTTTTATTAAGTTTCCCTCCCTAATTCCCGATAACCATAAAAAATACTTAGAAATATTGGCCCTGGAATCGCCTATGATGAATTTGGGCGTTGTTCTAACAACGGGCTGATATTTAATAGAATATACCCGCCAGCGGGCGAAAAGTGACCTTGATGCAAATATGCTGTGACTATCATCCGACCCAACCGGCGCACTGGAACTGTGAAAAATGCGGGGCCAATTTATGCCCCTCATGTGTTACCCGACGCGATCAGGAGGGTTATGCCAAAGGCCAGAAACTCCATCTGTGTCCGAAGTGCTATCTTCCGGTCGAATGGATCGGTGTCGGCAATTTGATCGATCCTTTCTGGAAGCGCTTGCCACAGATTTTTGCCTACGGATTTTACCCGCGGCCCCTGATTTTAGTGACCGTGATCGCGGTGATCAGCGCCTTTTTCCCAAGTTCGGGTATATTCTCCCTGGTGGCTCGAGGGCTGCTGGGGATGATGATCCTTAAATATGCATTCGAATCCCTTAAGGCAACCGCCGGCGGGGACCTCAAACCGCCCAGAGTCAATGCCGAGACTATTTCCGCCGATATCGGTCCGGTCGTCAAACAGGGAATCATGTATTTGCTTATCGGCGGTTTGATATTTTATCTGGCCGCAACATCCGGCCCCTTTATCGCTTATCCTGTCTTTTATCTGGCCGGCCTGTTGGTTCCATCCATGATTATTATTTTGGTGACCAGCTCCAGCCTGTTGAACGCGCTAAATCCCCTCGCCGTTGGTACCATCGCCATTCGAATCGGCTGGGCCTATCTGCTGGTATATGTTTTCTTTTCGATTTTAGGCAGTGCGCCCGCTGTTTTAGGACACTATCTTATCAAATACTTTCCGGAAGCGCTGCAATTGCCCATGATGACTTTTGCCCAGGGCTTCTATACGATCATTACCTACCATTTACTGGGTTACGTCATTTTGCAGTATCATGAAGAGGTGGGTTATCAGGTGGACCAGGATGATTTCCGTGACCCCAGCGAGCAAGTATCAGAACTCCGGCAGGCTGATCCGGATGCACCGGTGTTGAATGCCGTGAAGCCTTTGATACAGGAAGGCAAATTGGATGAGGCCCTGGCGCTGATCATCGAGATGACGGCGGTGACCGGCATACAGGGCATCAATCTTGCCGAACGGTATTACACTCTGTTGAAAATGAGGAAAAAAATCCCGGAAATGCTGACGCATGCCGAAAAGTTTCTGGAGTTATTGGCCGCCCGGGACGGCAAGGCCAAAGCTTTAAAGGCCAAGGCTTTAAAGGTCTATATTGAATGTAAAAAAATTAAGCCGGACTTTCTGCCGGATGCCATGGCCTTGTTCAAGCTGGCGGGATGGCTGAACGAAATTGGAAAATCCAAAGAAGCCATCGCCACTTACAACCGCCTGGTGAAAGAGTACCCGGAGCATAAGCTGGTACCCAAAGCCTTTTACCGTGTGGCCCAGATCTTTCAGGACCGCTTAATGAGCCCCGACAACGCCCGAAAAATCCTTACCGGCGTCAAACAGAAGTATCCGGATCATGAAATCATCCCCCATGTGGAAAATTATCTGGCAAATATTGGATAATCGATATCAGATGATCTCACACTTGACAAAGCGTACGTTAAGGCGTACTGTTAAAATATACAAAAGAAAATCATTAGAGGTCATCATGCCAACCTTAACAGCAACTGAAGCTAGATCAAAGCTTTACCGACTCATAGACGAAACAGCGTCTTCCCATGAGCCAATTGTCATAAAGGGTAAGCGCGGCAGTGCTGTGCTTATTTCAGAGGATGATTGGCGATCCATACAGGAAACCATCTATCTGCTGAATATTCCCGGCATGCGTGAATCAATCCGGGAAGGATTAGCCACCCCCATTGAGGAATGCTCCGAGAAACTTGACTGGTAATGTGGCGAGTCGTCTTCACAAAACAGGCTCAAAAAGATGCCAGAAAGTTAGCTGCTGCCGGATTACGGTCTAAAGCTGAAAAACTACTGGAGCTCCTGCGTAAAAATCCTTATAAGACTCCTCCAACTTATGAAAAACTATTCGGCGACTTATCGGGAGCTTATTCCCGCCGTATAAATATACAACACCGATTAGTTTACCAAATTTTAGATAATGAAAAAGTTGTCAAAGTTATTCGCATGTGGACCCATTATGAATAGCCAGGCATAACCGCCTTTTGATTGCGGATTTTGGATTTTGGATTGCGGAATTAAATAAATTGAATCCTCTGACTATAGCGGTTGTCAAAAATATGTTCCGATAATCTGTCATTGCGAGGAGCTTGGCGACGAAGCAATCCGATGCAAAGCATCGTCCCGAGCTAAGTCGAGGGATCCTTCGATTTACTCAGGATGATCCGCCATTGCGGATCAAATTGCTTCGCTTCGCTCGCAATGACTTTAAAAAGATTCGCTAAGTCAATCGGAACATATTTTTGACAATTACTCTAGCCATCTGTCCTCTGTATTCTGTTCTCTGTCCTCTGTTCGTTGACACCATAGACATTGTGCTGTTTAAAGAACTCAACTACACTAAAATATACCACACGACTTTTGTAACATTTTTGTGGGACACAACTCGAGGATCAACATATGCCATCGAAGAAAACAAGATTAGACAAAGACAAAATGGACCGGATTGTCGCTGAGGCCTGGCGTAGCCGCCAGCAGCGAGAGCAGGGTTATCGGGAGCAAGCGCTCAAGATTTATCCCTGGATCTGTGCGCGCTGCGGGCGCGAATTCCAAGGCAAGAAACTTCGTGAGCTCACGGTCCATCACAAAGACCACAACCACGATTACAATCCGCCCGACGGGAGCAACTGGGAACTACTGTGTCTCTACTGCCACGACAATGAGCACTCGCGATATCTGGATCAGGATGGGTGTGACGAGGTGACGCCGGGCGGCGAGCAGGAGACAACTTCCATCCATAAGCCCTTCGCCAATCTCAAAACCTTATTGAAGAATAAAAAATAGCCGCTTAATTTCGAATAAATACATTAGGCCGAAGCACCGTGTGCTTCATCTGGTTTTTGAAGATTTCGGCGGGCGATTTGACCTTCTGCAGACTCCGGGTATTTTTTCCCGAGCAGAATTAAGCATCTTTGATACTTTTCCTTAATTTCCTTCCGGCGAAATCCCTCCGCCAGCTTTAAAAGGGCCTGCGGGATTCCGGGCAAATTTGGTTTCTGCTTTAAAAACATGGCCATGATTCCTTCGGCTTTTTCCGGATATCCCAATCCGGCCAGAACGGCAATCATCCGCAAATACAGATCCGCCGACAGGCAGGGCTGACCGGCTGATCGGGTATATTCTTCATAAATCTGACCGGCGGTGTTGTGATAGGCGCTATCCGTGGTGAGACGATCAAGCAATTGTCGGGCGGTTTCGTGAAACCGCGGGTCGCAGGGATTGTTCTTATGAATATTGAACAGATGAGTCAGGGCCCCGATATGTCCGGGGTCTTTCGTCAGCGCCTGCTCAAGTAACCGGCTGCCGGCATCCATTTCCAATCGGCCGACATGCTCCAGCCCCCTTTCAATCAAAGGAGAAATTTCATCTATGGGTTCATCGGTTTCCAGTGTATCCGCATTCGTTTTCCGAAATAGAATTAACCCGATCAGCCCGAGCACCGCGCCGGAAAGCAATCCACCCAGATGAGCCTCATAAGCCACATTGCCGATGTCGTCGGTATAGAGGAAATAGATTTCTTTGGCGATCCAAACCGGCAGCAGAATAATGGCCGGGGCTTTGAAATAGTTAAAATATACGCCTAAAGAGTAAAAAAATTTCACTTTCTTTCTGCCGTATAAAACACAGAAGGTACCCATCAGCCCGGAAATCGCTCCGGAAGCCCCCACCAGATGGATGCCGCTTTGGGGATTCATCAGCCAGAAAAGCATTACGGCCCCAAGACCGGTGAGCACATACGTGGCACTGCAGAAAACCCTGCTGCTGCCCATTTCAATCATACAGCCCACCAGCCACAAAAATATCATGTTGCCCAGCAGATGCTGAAAGCTGCCATGCAAAAACATATGGGTGAAAAAGGTGATGGGTTTTGACTCGGCCGGGACAAATCCGTATTTCGCAGAAATAATCTTTGAATGCAGGTGTTCATACCAGTTTCTTAGCTGTTTCCATTCATGATACTCCGGATCCCGCGGTGTGATAATTTTTTCATTGCGCAGCTTTACATCAAATTCGCCATCCTCCCGCATCTTGAGATAAAGCTCAATCAGCTCTTCATCATTGAGCCGGTCTATTTCCTGCGGATCGAATGGTTCATCAGCAGCCGCATTGCGGTATTCAATGAAACGGGCTATTTCGATTTCAGCCAAACCGGATGTAAAATAATATCCTTCGGCCTCCAGGTACTGTTCGGCCTGATGCGATTGAAAAATGAAAAATACCAAACAGTTAATCAGAATAAGGCCGATGGTGACCAGGGGCAGATTGCGTCGGCTGATTTGACCGGTTACCGGAACGATGAACATAAATGATTTTGCCTTTGAGCTTTATAGCGGTTGTTATAAATATGTTCCGTTTGCCAGATTTGCTAACAGAACAAAATATAATCTGTAACATCCTGCAATTATCACAAACATGACAACCGCTATATTATTTTTTTTATTGAAAAAAAATCTAGACTTTTACGGAACGATGTGCCATATTTCAATCAATGGCACGGCCTTTACTCTTGGCCCATCCGGAAAACGCGACCATCGAAGAACTCAAGCAAGTTTCCCGGGTGGGCTCTAATGAAACAGCTACACGCTGTAGCGCCATCCAAATGCTCTTGGCCGGTGTCGACAGAGAACTTGTCTGCAATGCTCTGTTGGTAACCAATCGTGCCCATAGAGCGCATCTGGCTGACGATGAAAACACGCTGGTTCAACAACCCTGTTTGTAAAACTGAAGAAAAATTATTAGAGCGTTTGGATCAGGCCATATTGGACGTTATCGACAAACCGGAGAAGACCCAACAGACCACCGCTATCGGAACGTTATTCTGACAAACGCTCTAGACTTTTCAGATCGGACAAGTCGCTTAAATTGATTTATACCGTTTTCCATAATACTGTTCCGAATTGCGGAATTGCGGCATAAGCGATTGTACGGTTGTAGAAAAAAACGTTTGAATACCGGAACGTTTTTTTGACAACCACTATATCTCAAGATCGCGAATCTAAAAAATGAGTTTCTTGTATCAGATGATAATCGGCACAAACCGGGTCATTCTTTAGTTGAAAGGTCGGTTCCGGTGGAATTAAATAATCATGCGGTGAGCGGCTTGGCTAGAGATATTGGTTTAAAGCGGCCGCCCAATCGAAAACGAGATCCAGGATAAAAAAGCTTGGCCTTCGTGACGACCATAGCGTTAGACCAAGTTCTTCTATGGATCAGGATGCAGGGCTCAGTGGCGTCTATTTCTAGTAATTTTTGGGTGTCGCTATCGGGTAACACCGCCTCTATGATGTGTTCAACCTCAGTCAGGGGCCCCAGCTGATACAAGTATTCACTGGGTGTTATGAGCGTAAAATCCTGGTCAAGGTAGTCTGGCGCAAAGAGTGGGTTGACGTATCTGTCGGCCAGTTGGACGGGTCGGCCATTGGCACTGTGGGCGATGATCGATCGGTAGACAGGCGAAGCTACATTCAGGCCCAGGGTCATGGCCATTTCGGAAGTTGCCGACTCCTGAGCGAGCAAATGGACTTTAGCGCTGTGGGTTTCACCACGCTCGGCGATCTCCTGAGAAATGGGTCTTACCTCTAAAAGAGGTGAGTGTTGTTTGGTTTTAGCGACAAATCTACCGATCCCTTGGAGGCCTACCAAATACCCTTCCGAGGTCAGTTCCCGTAGAGCGCGGTGAGCCGTACCGCGGGAAACACCAAAAGTGTTGGCAATATGGTTTTCGGATGGGATGCGTGTCTCAGGCATCCATTCCCTTGCTTCGATGCGTGCGATGATGTATTTCTTAATTTTTTGGTAAGGCGCACCGAATGGCTCCGCAGAGCCGATTGTTTTGAAACCGTTTTTATCGAGCCGGATAGGGGGGGGCATCAGATTTTTAAATTTTATCGAGTTCGTCTTATTCGAACTCTTTTTTTTCATTGGTTGCTCCATTTTTCCTTGACAAATGTTGATAAACTTGTATAGACATGTTTAAACATATTTTCTTCAATTGTCAATCCTTTTTATCGAATAGCCGAATGAACCCTAATGTTGCTTCTTTTTTAAAGGTACTTGACCCCAATGATAATTCAACCGGGGGGGGCACTGCCTCGGCGGTGGCCGGGGCCATGGCTGCGGCCCTGGTGGCCATGGTAGCCCGTTTATCCATCGGTCGGGAGGGGTCGCAAGCCGCATCCTTTTATAAGACCTTAATCTCCGAAGCTGAGCGGTTAGCTACCGAATTGTTCACGGGCAGCCGCAAGGATTCTGAAGCGTTTGCCCATGTTATGGCCAGCTTCAAGATGCCCAAGGAGACGGAAGAACAGCAGCCCGTCAGGCGGCGAGCCATCGATGAGGCCATGCTCAAGGCCACGCGCACCCCGCTTATCAATGCCGAAAATTGTCGAAACGTCCTGGTTCTGAAACAAAAATTAGAGAAGAATATGAATCCCAACACGGCCTCAGACCTTGAATGCGCCGGCCATCTAGCCAAGGCCGGTCTTTTGGGTTGCCTGGCCAACGTGAAAATAAATTTGCCCGGCCTCAAAAATAAGTCCCAAGCAGCGAAGATCGCTAAGAGAGCTGAAGAGTTGAGCGCGTTGGAATGAAATGAGGCTGTCTTTCACCTTGCGAGCCGGGGGGCTATGGGAACAAGTAAGGAGTTATTTGCGATGAAAATCTTAATGTGTGTACCGAATATCAGTGAAGGCAAGGACTTGAATCTGGTCGAACAGGTTATTGATGAGATTCGATCGGTCAAGGGGGCTTTGGTCATCGATCATTCATCCGACACTGATCATAATCGCTCTGTTTTGACCTATTTGGGCGAGCCTGAGGCTGTACTCAACGCCTCTAAGGCCATGGCTGCAAAAGCGATCGAATTAATCGACATGTCCAAGCACCATGGTTCTCATCCACGCATGGGTGCTGTGGATGTGGTTCCATTCATTCCCGTGAGGGGAGTCACAACTGAGGAAGCGGTCAAGATTTCTAAACATTTGGGTAAATACCTTGGGGGCTTGGGTGTGCCGGTCTTTTACTACGAGGATGCCGCGACACGCACCGAAAGGATTCTTTTAACCCGTATCCGTAAAGGAGAATATGAAGGACTCGCGGAAAAACTCAAAGACCCCCAGTGGACTCCAGATGAGGGTCCGGCACAGTTTAATTCCAGATCAGGAGCAACAGTTACAGGAGCTCGCTTTCCGCTGATCGCACTTAATGTCAATCTGCGAACCAATGATATCTCTATTGCTAAGAATATTGCTAAAGCCGTTCGCCATATAAATGGCGGGTTTCGATATGTTCGGGCCATCGGACTGACGATTGAAGACCAGGGCATGGTTCAAGTCTCAATGAACCTCACCAACTATCGCAAGACACCGATACCCCGTGTGCTGGAAACCATACGATCTGAAGCGCGCCGATATGGCGTCAACGTGGCAGGTTCGGAACTCATCGGGCCGGTGCCGTTGGGAGCATTAGAAGAGCCGCTAAAGCACTATTTACAGGTGCACGAGTTCTCCATGTCTCAAATTATTGAGAACAGCATATTGGATACGCTGGAGTGAACGGTTTGAGTCTTGATAAGATCGTTAGAAAAAGGAGGAATCAAATGAATCCCGAAATTTTATATTCCGTCAAGGCGCAGCGGGGGTCAGCTTTACGCTGTAAGGGTTGGCGACAAGAAGTTTTGCTGCGTATGCTTGAAAATAACATGGAAAACGCCGAAATCCCGGAACGACTTGTCATCTATGGCGGTATCGGTAAATGCGCCCGCAATTGGGAGTCTTATCATGCCATTGTCGACGCACTTAAAAACCTTGAGGACACCGAGACCCTGGCTGTTCAGTCGGGTATGCCGGTGGCTGTTTTCAAGACCCATCGCTTTGCCCCCAGGGTTGTGATGGCCAACACCAATATCATGAAAGCGACGTGGCCCATTTTTTATGATCTTCAGGACAAAAACCTGACGATGTTTGCTCAGTATACCGCTGGACCCTGGGAATATATCGGCACACAGGGCGTTATCCAGGGCACTTTTGAGACCCTGGGTGCCATTGCAGAACAGCACTTCGAAGGCTCGTTGGTCGGAAAGATTTTGCTCACTGCCGGACTGGGGGGCATGGGTGCAAACCAGCCCCGAGCCATGACCATGTATGGTGGAGTCTGCATCGACGTGGATGCAAATCCGGCCATCATCAAGAAAAGAATTGAGCTCAAGTTTTGCGACGTCGAGGCTCAGAGCCTGGATGAAGCCGTCAAAATCGCCAAAGAAGCTGCTGCGGCCGATAAACCTTTGGGCATCGGCCTGGCGGGTAATGCGGCCACGCTTTTTCCAGAAGCTCTTGGAAAAGGCTTTTTACCCGACATCGTCACAGAAATGTGTCCCTGCCACGATCCTCTTTCCTACATCCCCGAGGGCTACAGCGTCGAAGAAGCCAGGGAATTCCGTGCCGCCGACCGACTGGCTTATTTAGATAAGGCCAGACAATCAATGGTGAAACAACTTCGTGCCATGATCGGTTTCCAGAATAAAGGCGTTCAGGTGTTTGAATATGGCACTTCCATCCGTAAGGAATGCCGTGACGCAGGGATGCCGGAAGAAGAAGCAATGTCCATCCCCGGTTTTGTGGCCGCTTACATCCGACCCTTGTTTTGCGAGGGACGCGGGCCTTTCCGTTGGACATGTATGTCCGGAGAGGCCTCGGATCTGGCGGCGCTGGATGATTTGATTATTGGTTTATTCCCCCACGATACGGTTACAGTTAAGTGGATAAATCTGGCCCGAGAACATTTGCCCATTGAAGCCTTGCCGGCACGCGTATGCTATCTGGGCTTCGGTGAGAGAAAGGAGTTCGCTTTAAAAGTTAACGAGCTCATCAAACGGGGTAAAGTGGCCGGACCGGTTGCTTTCTCGCGGGACAATTTAGATTCCGGCTCGATCGTTAATCCAACTTTTGAATCAGAGAAGATGAAGGACGGCGGCGATCTGATATCAGACTGGCCTTATTTGAACGCCCTTCTCAATACGGCAGCCATGGCCGATTTGGTGGCGATTCAGGCCAACTACTCCATGGGCGAAGCGGTACACACCGGTGTTACCATGATTGCCGATGGTACCGAGGAATCCGACATCAGATTAGAATGCTCTATGACTACCGATTCGGGTATTGGCGTTGTACGTCACGCCCAGGCAGGTTATGATACGGCCCGTGCTGTTGCCGATGGCAAAGGCAGGCTGACGAAAGAGAGTATCAAAGTGCCTTTATGGTGGAGCCCCCAGGCCACGTTTGGACCTGACGACACTGCGACAGATCGTTTAGGACCCCATACCAAAGAAAAATAAGGCTATGAAACAACGCGTTGATGTGCTTATTACTGGGGCCGGCGAGGTTTTAACCTGTGTGCCTCAAACTGACGATCCGATCGGCAGAATCAAGAATGGAGCTGTGGCTATAGCAGGTGAGCGCATTGCGGCGGTGGGGTCGGCAAGCGATGTCAGCGCGCAAGCAGATGTGACTTCGGCTCAGGTTATAGATGCCACCGGCAAAATCATCGCCCCCGGCTTTGTGGATTGTCATACGCACCTGGTTTTCGGAGGCTCCCGGGCGCGTGAGTTTGCCGCCCGCATGACGCATACTCCCGCTGAAATAAAGGCCATGGGAATTCCAACAGGGATTTTAGCCACCGTAGAGATGACCCGCAGAGAAAGTCTTGAAACACTTACCGTGACTGCCATTGACCGCCTGCAGCGGATGCTTGCCGCGGGCACCACTACAGTAGAGAGCAAGAGCGGTTACGGTCTGAGTCTTGAGCATGAAATCAAGCAGCTTGAGGTGAACAGGCGCTTGCAGGACATTCAGCCCGTGGACATTATCAGTACCTTCCTGGGAGCCCATGAGTTTCCCCTGGATGTTCCGCGGGAACGCTATGTTGAAGAGGTAATCCAAGAGCAGATTCCCGCGGTCGCAGAGAAAGGCCTGGCTGCCTACTGTGACGTCTATTGTGACCAGGGGGTTTATAACGTCGATGAATCCCGTCGCATATTGGAAGCCGGGTTAGCTTCAGGACTCAAACCCAAGATTCACGTCGATGCCTATGCCAACATCGGCGGTTCAAGTTTGGCAGCCGACTTGCAGGCCGTGTCCGCCGATCATCTCAATTATACCAGGCGTGAAGAGATGGCCAAATTGGCCGAGGCCGGAACAGTTGCGGTCATCATGCCGGCTTTAGACTTTGCTGTCGCCCATCCGCGACCGTTTGATGCCAGAGCCATGGTCGAAGAAGGATTAACCCTGGCATTGGCCACGGACATCTGTCCCGGCTGCTGGACTGAGTCGATGCAATTTGTCATGATGCTGGCGTGTCGGCTATATAAGCTGTCACCCGAAGAAGCATTACTGGCCTCAACACGTGGGGCGGCCAAGGCAATCGAACTTGACAACGATAGAGGCACGCTTGAGGCAGGCAAACTTGCAGATATCCAGATATGGGACATCCCGACCTTTGAGGATCTCATCTACCGTTTAGGAAACAACGCCACTGAGACCGTAATAAAGCGGGGCCGGATTTGTTTCGAGCGTCAAGAATAATTCGTTAGGGAGCTTAAAAACCAAGCAGCGTATGATTAATCTTACTGGCGAGTCATTAACGATTGATGAAGTTGTAAACGTTGCCTGCCGCAACGAGCCGGTAGCGCCACTTTCTGATGCTGTACAGCAGCGCATGCAAGAAAGTCAGGCATGGGTTGAAGATTCTATTCGTAAAGGAAAAATGATCTATGGCATCAATACCGGTTTTGGCCCTTTGGCCACCACCAGTATTCGAGCCGAACAGGCGAGTGAACTATCGCGCAATGTGATTCTAGCATGTTTAACAGGCGTTGGGCCACCACTTTCCAGGGAGATGGTCAGAGCGATGATGATTATCCGCGCCAATACGCTGACCAAAGGCCATTCGGGCGTCAGACCGGTGGTCGTGCAGACGTTTATCGATATGCTTAACGCTGGTGTTACACCGGGGATCCCCTGGAAGGGCTCTTTGGGTGCCAGCGGTGACCTGGCGCCCCTAGCCCATTTGGCTGTGGTTTTGACCCGGGATGTCGATACCGAAGGCCAAGACTATAGCGGCGAAGCATGGTTTGACGGCGAGCGCCTTAGCGGGGCTGAGGCTATGGAGCGTGCAGGCATCCCCCGCCTGGTGCCGCATGCCAAAGAAGGATTGGCTTTGACCAATGGTACCACCTTGATGGTGGCCGCAGGGGTCTTGGCGGTCTTTGAAGCCGAAAGTTTATTAGCGCATGCCGAAATAGCCGCTGCCATGAGCCTGGAAGGATTAACCGCATTATCGGCTGCGCTGCATCCCGGGTTTAAATGAAGTCAACTGCATGATGGGTCAAAGCGAAACGGCCGCCAATATCAGGAAATTGATCCAGGGCAGCAGCTTGATTGATTCATCACCGGAGCGGATTCAGGATGCTTACAGCATGCGCTGCATCCCTCAGGTACTGGGGCCTGTGCGGCATGCATTGTCATTTGTGCGTTCAAACTTCGAACGGGTGCTCAATGGGGCTACCGATAATCCTTTGATTTTTCAGGATCCTGCCGACAAAACTTCTTACATATCGATATCCGGTGGTAATTTTCACGGTCAGGGTCCGGCGATGTGGCTTGATTTCCTCGGTATTAGCCTGGCGGAAGTGGGTAGCATCGCCGAGCGTAGAATTTTCCGCATGCTGAGCCCCGAACTCAACAATGGTCTGCCGTCGATGTTAGTCAAATTGCCCGGTCTCAACACCGGTCTGATGATGCCGCAGTACACCGCCGCCGCGCTGGTATCCGATAGTAAAACCCTGGCCCATCCTGATAGTGTGGACTCGATTCCTTCCAGTGCAAATCAGGAAGATCACGTGAGCATGGGAGCAAATGCCGCGCGCCACGCTTTAGAAATTATTGATAATGTGCGCCATATCATTGCCATTGAATTTTTGACCGCTGCTCAGGCGATCTACCTGAGGCCTGGCGGCCCTGAAAAACTGGGCAAGGGCACCTCACCGGCTTATAAGATCTTTCGCCAAAAAGTTTCTCCCTTAGAATCAGACCGCGAATTGTCACCGGACATTGAAGCAATTGTCGAGCTTATGCGAACCGGCGAAATTCTAAAGTCAGTGAAGCGTGGATTAAAAAAGAAGTAAATCAGGAAACCTGCTGTAATTAAATAACCAAAAGATTCTTATCTATTTTCATGAGGAGCCCCTTGGTATCATAAAATTAGACGCTTCATCCCGCGAAGCGGGGCAAGATTCAGGTATTTACTTTTAAGGAAATAAACCCGGTGCTGTAAAGGTACGTGTTGCAAATACTTCTCAAATTACGTATTTTAAAAAATATTTAAAACGTGAGAGGCCAAATCAAATGGTAATTTGAGGACCAATATGGGTCCTAAAAACTAAAGGAGGGACAAAAAATGAAGGTTTTCGCTATCATCAAGAAAGGTTGGGCGGGAGCATCAATCATGGCTTTGGCAATGGTCATTATTATGGCTTACGGCCATGCGGTACAGGCTGAACCGATTAAAATCGGTCTCATGGCGCCATTGACCGGACCGGCCGCCGCAGATGGTCTGTCTGTTAAGCAGTCCTGTGAGATGCTGGTCGAGAATATTAATGCCGCCGGCGGTATTAATGGGAACAAGATCAAACTGATTGTATACGATGACCAGTTTGATGCCAAGCAGGCGGTAATCGTTGCCCATAAAATGATCGAGGGCGACAAGGTTGTGGCTGGCGTCTCAGGCTCTTACTCATTTACAAGTCGGGCCGCCGCTCAAGTATTCCAAGAGTATAAGGTGCCTTTTTCTGTGGGCTATGCCGTTCACCCGGCCGTAACTGCCGGTGGACCCTATGTTTTTAGGGTTACCATTTTAGGTCACGTTCAGGGCAAGGCCGGTGGCATGGCCGCGGCCAAGCTGATGGGAGTCAAGACGGTCTCCATGCTGATTCAGGACAACGACTTTGGTCAGTCTCTGGCAAAAGGCTTTCGAATGTATGCTGAAAAATTGGGCGTTAAAATCGTTTCGGCCGATAAGTTCAAAATGGGGGAAAAGGAGTTCTCGCCTGTCCTGACAAAAATAAAAAAACTCAACCCCGATCTCATCTACAATACCGCTTACCCACACGACGGCGCTCTTATTCTCAAGCAGGCTGCTGACCTGGGTATTAAAGCCAAACAGATGGGATCTGAAGGCCTGGATAGCACCATCGGTTTTTTGGAAGTGGCGGGTAAGGCAGCCGAAGGAATTGTTATTACTACCAACCTGGATCGGGACTCGACGGTACCGATTACCCGAAAATATTTGGATGACTATGAAAAGAAATATGGGGTCGCTCCAGATATGACCGGTGCATCGACCTACGATGCCTTATTGATGATTATTGATGCAATCAAGAAGGTTGGAACAGATTCTGAAAAGATCATTCAGGCATTTCGAACCATGAAGGGCTGGCAGGGCGTTACGGGTAAGATTCAGGAGTTTACGCCGAATGGAGAAGTTATAAAAGATGTGGAACTTCAGGTCGTCAAAGGGGGAAAGTTCCGACGTTTCGGCGTAATCAGTGATCAAAAAGTATTGCAGCCATAAAACTTGATTCCACCCCGAGGGGCCTATCCAGCTCCTCGGAGTGGATGCATCAGCCATATAGCCATCTTGATTGAATTTGGATAAGGTCAAATGCTTCAGCAGGTCGTCAACGGCATCATTATCGGAAGTTTGTATGCCCTTATAGCGGTGGGGTTGACGATGGTGTATGGGATTTTGCGTATTTTGCACATCGCTCACGCAGCGGTGTTCGTATCCGGGGCCTATCTCGGCCTGCTCGTTTACACCTACACGCAAAGCCTGATACTGGCTTTAATTTTGGCCGCCGTGGGCTGTAGTATATTTGGCTGGTTGATTCAACGTTTCTTATATACACCCGCTTTTGACAGAAGCCCGCATTGTCCCCCTCATTGCTTCAGTGGGTCTTTTTATATTATGTGAGGATTTGTTTCGGCTCCTGGGAGGGCCGTATATCCGCGCCTTTAAAGTTGATCTGTGGTTTGACAAGCTCATATTTTTTGACACCGTTGTGACCGCGCATCAATGTTTGATTGTCATCGGCACCGCTGCCTGTCTGGTGTCTGTTTACTTTTTGATTAACCGCACAAAACTTGGCCTTGCCTGGCAAGCTACCGCTCAGGATATGGACACCGCCAAAGCCATGGGCATCAACATCAAGCAGGTGATCAATTTTAACTTCATTATCGCTTCTTCAATTGCAGCAATCGCAGGGGTTCTAACGGCGATCAACTATAATTCAGTTTTGCCGACCATGGGTTCGGTGCCGGCTTATAAGATGTTCGCTATTGTCGTTTTGGGGGGACTGGGTTCTATCCCGGGGACCATTGCTGCCGGCCTAATCATCGGTATGGCAGAAACCATCATGTCGGCCTACTTCGGATTCATCATGCCTCGCGATGCGATCGCATTCTTGGCAATGATATTAATCTTGATCTTCCGGCCGCAAGGCCTCTTTGGAAAGGGAGTATAAGCAGTTATGGGTTTGGGTTACCTCACCACCATCGGCACCTTTGTGGGTATCTATATTATTCTGACGTTATCGCTGAATATTATATCCGGTTATGCCGGCCAGATCTCTTTGGGCCATGCCGCCTTTTTCGGCATCGGTGCCTACACTTCGGCTTTATTGACCCTTAAGGTGGGCTTCTCATTTTGGCTGGCTTTGCCGGCGGCCATGATAATTGCCGGATTTATCGGCGCGGGGGTGGGAATTATCTCTCTTCGGATCAAAGGGGACTTTTTAGCGGTAACGACCATTGGCATCAATTTCGTCATCGTAACAGTTTTTGAGTACTCTGATTTTTTCGGTGGTGCCTATGGCATTATGGGCATCCAATATCCCATGCTTTTTGGTCTTAAGATCAGCAAGTTTTACTATCTCATGCTCGTTTTCTTTTTCGTTGTTGTTACGGCATTTTTCTGTTTTTTGATCTCCAAATCCTGGATCGGTCTTGCATTAGAGACGATCAGAGAAGACGAGGATGCGGCTGAGGCCTCGGGTATTAACTGTGCTAAATTCAAAATTATTGCTTTTGCTATGGGTTGTGCATTTGCGGGGCTGGCGGGGGTGCTGTACGCGCATTTCATGCGGTTTATTACGCCAAACGATTTCACATTTCCCGTCTCAATTACGATCGTGGCCATGATGGTTGTGGGCGGGATGGGGACGATTCGGGGTCCGATCCTGGGAGCTTTGTTGATGGCGGCGCTGCCAGAACTGCTGCGACCGCTAGCGAACTACCGCCTGCTATTTTACGGTGGTTTGATTGTTTTCATGACGCGTTTTCAGCCACAGGGCCTGTTCGGGGAAAATGCTTTTATCATTAAGAAACTATTTGGCCAAAACCTAAGAGCGGCCTTTTCCAAAAGGAATAGAGCGGGTGGAGAAGAAATATGACCCCGATTCTTCGGATAGAGGACCTAAGCAAGTCCTTTGGCGGCGTAAAAGCTCTGAAGACCGTCAATCTGGATGTCGGTCCTAATGAAATACTGGGACTTATCGGACCCAACGGAGCGGGAAAAACCACCTTATTTAATTGTGTGTGCGGTGTTTTTCCACCTGAAAGTGGCAGGGTCCTGCTGGAAAATAAGGATATTACGCGACAGCCCACACACCGCATTGCCCATCTGGGAATTGGCCGAACCTTTCAGATTGTAAAGCCGTTTAAGAATCTCAGCCTGGAGCGTAATATCCTGGCCTCCTTATGCAAGGATCGCACAAAGGGCTTGTCTCCCATTATGTTTGGAACGGGTTTAAAGAAGCATCGCCAAGAAGTCTTGCGTCTTTTAAACCTTGTCGGACTTGAGGAATATATCGACCAAACACCGATGACACTGCCACTGGGCCACCAAAAGCGGATGGAAATTTCACGTGCACTGGCTCTGCATCCTAAACTATTGATGCTTGATGAGCCATTTGCCGGTTTAAGCCAGGAAGACATTACGCCGCTGCTTCAGGTCATCAAAAACCTGAGATCCGAGGGCCTGAGCATTCTTTTAATTGAACACAACATCCCGTACGTAATGGAATTGTGTGAGCGCTTAGTTGTTTTAAATTTTGGGGAAGTCCTCTGTGAAGGAACATGCGAAGATGTCCAAAGCGATTCCAGAGTCATTGAAGCATATTTGGGAAGCTAAAAGGGTGTGAGCATGCTAAAAGCCGAGAACCTATCAGTTTACTATGGAGCGTACCGAGCGGTTGCGGATCTTTCCTTCGAAGTCGGACAGGCTGAGCTCGTGACCTTCATTGGAGCCAATGGTGCCGGCAAGTCCTCTACAATCCGCGCCATACTGGGCCTGGCAGATCGGATAGAGGGCGAGATCTGGTTCGACGGCCAGAATTTAAAAAACGTACCTTCCCATGAGCGGGTCAAAATGGGTATTCGGATTGTTCCGGAGGGAAGAAAGATATTTCCTGAATTAACCGTTCTCCAGAATCTTCAGATGGGCGCTTATTTTATTAAAGAAAAGGCCCGGTTTAATCGTAACCTGGATTGGGTCTCTGAGCTTTTTCCGATCTTAATCGAAAGAAAAAATCAGCTTGGCCATCACCTTTCAGGCGGTGAGCAGCAAATGCTGGCCATTGCGCGGGCGCTAATCGGGGAGCCTAAACTTCTCTTAATTGATGAGATTTCCATGGGATTGATGCCTATCGCCGTGGACAAAGCTTTCGAATTAATTAAACAAGTGAATGCAGAGGGCATGACGATTCTTTTGGTCGAACAGAATGCCAAAAAAGCCTTAACCGTGGCGAAGCGAGGCTATGTTTTAGAAACCGGCCGGATTGTTCTCCACGACACCGCATCAAATTTGGAGCAAAATCCTTTGATAAAAAAAGCGTATCTGGGCGGTTGAAATTCGCCATCCTTTCATTCAGAATATATCGTTTAGGATTTCTTTTTCCTTCTCAAATACCTGGCTTTCCAGGTAGCCTGCTTCTTTTGTCAACTCTGTTACAAATACGCTATCTTTTATCGAACTTAAATTTATTTTTACATTGTACAGCGATGCCAGAACAGCCGTCCGAGCGGTCATGGCCGCCACCGCTCCGTCGGTGATTGCGTTTGGGTTACCATCAGCGATGACCTTTTGAGCAAGTTCCATGATACGAAATGCATCTCTCGCAACCCCCAGAGGGACTATCGCTGCCTTTTTGAAAGCATCCTGAATGGCCTGTGTTCGCTGTATTTTTTCTTCTGCGGTATTTTTCGGAAATTGAAAAGCCGTCAGAACTTTTTTATACGCATCTGCATCGTTGTCGATATCTTCTTGCAGCTTTTTTCTGAGACCCGCTGCAACATCGGCAATTTTTTTCATTTCGTTTTGCACTGATTCAAATTGCTTCCTGCCGATGGTCAAATTGGCGACCATTTCTGTAAGACTGGCTGCCAGGGCGGCATTGAAAGCTGCTGCGCTGCCACCGCCCGGCACCGGATCCGCGGAAGACATTTTTTTAAGAAATTCAGTTATTTTTAAGTCTTTTAGCAATGAATGACTCCCCCTTTTTCTTTATCAAAAACCAGATTTCCCTGTTTAATAACTTTTTCCACCGTGCTGACCCCTACATGGTAGGGAATGTAGTTGTAGGAAGGAAATTCCAAAATAATCAGATCACCCTGTTTGCCGGCATCGATGCTGCCGATTTTATCCGCCCGATCAAGGGCAGCGGCGGCGTTTATGGTTAAAGCGCTAAGTGCTTCTTCCGCGGAAATGTTCATATAAAGCGTTGCCAGCGCAAACACAAGGGGGATGGATTCCGTAAAACAGCTTCCCGGATTAAAATCAGTCGCCAGCGCCACGGCACAATTTGAATCGATCATTTTACGGCCGTTTGCATAGGGTTCTTTAAGGCTGAAAGCGGTGGCCGGAAGCAGGGTCGCCACAACACCGGCGGCGGCCATGTCTTTGATGCCTTTGTCGGATGCCTGCAGCAGGTGATCCGCTGAAACCGCCCCGAGCTCCGCTGCCAGTTCGGCCCCACCCAGTTGCACGATCTCATCCGCATGCAGCTTTAATTTAAAGCCCAGGTCCTTTGCCCGGGTAAGCAGGTGTCTGGATTGCTCAACCGAAAAAACGTTTTTTTCACAGAAAATATCACAAAATTCAGCCAGCTTGCGATCGGCCACCGGTGGCATGACGTCTCTTGTCAAAAAATCGATGAAGGCATCCTCCCTGCCTCTATATTCTTCCGGAACCGCATGGGCGCCTAAAAAGGTCGGCACCACATCGACGTAGTGAATTTGATCCAGGTGAGCCATAACCTCCAGCTGTTTGATTTCGGTATCACGGTCCAGACCATATCCGCTTTTGCCTTCTGCTGTCGTGACACCTAAAGACAGCATGGAATCCAATCGTTTGATTCCGGATTGCATCAATTCTTCGGCAGAGGCCTGCCGGGTGGCGTTTACCGTATTCACAATACCGCCGCCGCGCTGCATGATTTCCATATAACTGTCGCCGCGCAGGCGCCAGGAAAACTCTTCGGCCCGGTAACCGCCGAACACCAGATGGGTGTGAGAATCGATAAAACCCGGCAGCACGGCTTTGCCCCGGGCATCGATAATATCAAAATCGGAATGATCCACGCCGGTTTTTTTAAACTGCTTCTCAATATCCCGGGTTCTGCCTACGGCCTCAATTACGCCTTCTTTTATGATTACATCGCCATCGTTTATGACGTGCAAGTCAGCCATTTCTTTGCCCTTTTTGGCCTCAAACCCGCTACAGGTCACCAGTTCGGCTGCATTTTTTAGGATGAGATTACCGTTCATCTTTTATTTTTCAATTTTATCAAATGCCTTCGATACCAATTCCTCAACCATTTTATCATCGGCGATATAGGGTATGGTGATGTGGTCTGATCCTTTCCGCATCTGGTTATACTGAATGCTGGTATCGATTGAATTTTCATTGCGGGCCCAAGCGCGCCGGGCCACCCCTCCCATCACATCCCAGGGGATGGCGCACCGGATGACGGTGTCGACCCGTTGGCTGCCGTCCAGAACCAGCCCGAAACCACCGTTGATGGCATTGCCGATACCCACACCGCCGCCGTTGTGCAGGGCCACCAGACTCATGCCCCGGGCGGCATTGCCGGCATAACACTGGATCGCCATATCAGCGGTGATATTGCTACCGTCTTTGATGTTGGCGGTTTCTCTGAAAGGCGAATCCGTTCCTCCGGTATCATGATGGTCCCGGCCCAGCATCACCGGACCGATTTTTTTGTTGCGCACCATCTCGTTAAATTTCAAAGCGATGTTCATGCGCCCCATGGCGTCCTGATATAAAATGCGGGCCTGAGTTCCCACCACCAGCTTATTTTGGGCAGCGTTCCGTATCCATACATAATTATCTCTATCCTGAAATCGCCTTTCCGGATCAATGCATTCCATGGCCGCCCGATCGGTTTTCTTCAAATCTTCTTCTTTGCCGCTCAGACATACCCAGCGGAAAGGGCCGTAACCGTAATCGAACAGAATCGGACCCATAATGTCTTCAACATAGGATTGGAAGATAAAACCATCAAGGGGATCTTTGCCGTTTTTGCAGATTTCGCTGACGCCGGCATCAAAGACCGCTTTTAAGAAACTGTTGCCGTAATCAAAAAAATAGGTGCCGCGGTCCGCCAGGGTTTTGATGAGCTCGTAATGGCGCCGCAGGGTGGC
>PVMK01148676.1_pt1 | contig 32844 bp, 33 predicted proteins | sample 1853481 | NCBI WGS metagenome assembly PVMK01 (sample SAMN08533507, study PRJNA380276) | Marine sediment metagenome, whole genome shotgun sequencing project.
AAACCATCACTCAAAAACCACCAACAAGGATAAGTAGAAATGTCTGACGCAGATCAAAACACAACGATTCAAATCCTGGTCGAAGAAACCAGCCTGAAAATAGCCCAAGTTAAACAAACTGTAGTCCTCCTTGAAGAAGGCGCAACAGTACCCTTTATCGCCCGCTACCGCAAAGAAGCAACCGGCGAACTCGACGAAGTACAGATCCGCCTGATTCAGGAACGTCTTGAATATCACAAAGCTCTCAACGAACGCCGAGAAACGATTCTTAAATCGATTGAGGATCAGGAAAAGCTGACTCCGGAACTGCGAAAAAAGATTGAGGGAACCCGACAGAAAACCGAATTGGAAGACCTCTACCTGCCCTTTAAGCCGAAGCGACGCACCAAAGCATTGATAGCCAAAGAGCGGGGCCTTGAACCACTTGCCAAACAGTTGTTGGCTGCACGTGGAGAAGGAAAAACAGCTGTGCAGATGGCAGAACCATTTATCAACCTGGAAATGGAAGTTGTCACAACTGAGGACGCCTTGATCGGAGCTGGCCACATTCTTGCCGAACAGTTCGCCGATGTCGCTGAAGCGCGGGCAACGGTCCGCGAGTTAACCTGGCAACAAGGTTTGTTCTGTTCACAACCCGCGCGCGGCAAAGAAGGTACCATCAGCAAGTTTGAGATGTACTACGATTTTAGCGAACCTCTCCGGCAAATTCCCTCGCACCGCATGCTGGCGATGCGAAGGGGTGAGAAAGAAGAAATATTACGGTTACGAATCGAAGCTCCTGAGGAGGAGATCCTCGGCCGACTTTTTACACTATTTGTTCCTGCTGAGAGTCGCTTTTCTGAGTTACTCCGGGAATTCGTCACTGATACATACAAACGCCTGTTGACCACTTCGATCGATCTGGATTTGCGTCTTCAGGCAAAAAAAGCTGCCGACGATGAGGCAATCCGGGTTTTTGCAGAGAACTTGCGTAACCTGTTACTCGCCGCTCCTGCTGGTAGCCATAAAGTCCTCGGCGTCGATCCTGGTTTGCGATCCGGCTCCAAGCTGGCGGCTGTTGACGCGACCGGCCGTTTTCTGGAGCATGTGACCATCTACCCGCACGCCGGTAGTGGCAACAAGATCGAGTCAGCCAAGCGTGACCTGCTGCGCCTTATTGATACTCACAAGATAGAAATGATCGCAATCGGCAACGGCACAGCCGGACGTGAAATGGATCAGTTTGTTCGTCTCTGCCTGAAAGAGGCGGGCTTGAAAGCGCAGGTGGTTATGGTCAGCGAAGCCGGGGCCAGTGTCTATTCGGCTTCTGACATCGCCCGCGAGGAATTCCCTGACATCGACCTGACTGTGCGCGGAGCCATCTCCATCGCCCGACGCTTGCAAGACCCCCTGGCTGAGCTGGTTAAAGTTGATCCAAAAAGCATCGGTGTCGGCCAATATCAGCACGATGTCAGTCAGACTGCCTTGAAAAGATCTCTCGACGAGGTGGTCGAATCATGCGTCAACTATGTTGGCGTTGATTTGAATACCGCCAGCTGGGCACTGATCAGCTTTGTCTCTGGAATCAGCGAGTCACTGGCAAAAGCGATCGTGAACCATCGTGATGTTGAGGGCGTATTTGTTCACCGCAATCAACTGCTTGAGGTACCACGTTTCGGCAAGAAAGCATACGAGCAGGCCGCTGGCTTTATGCGCATCAGAAATGCCGAGCAACCTCTTGATAACACTGCAGTACATCCGGAGCGCTATAAGCTGGTCAAACAGATGGCTGCGGATCTAGGTGTTTCCATACCGGCCTTGATTACCAAACCGTCTTTGCTCGACAGGATCAGACTGGAGCAATATGTCGGCACTGACATTGGCTTACCGACGCTGCGTGATATTGTTGCCGAACTTAAAAAACCTGGCCGCGACCCACGTGAGAGCTTCGTTACAACCGGTTTCCGCGAAGATGTCATGGAGGTCAAGACCTCAAAGAAGGCATGACGCTCAATGGTATTGTCACCAATGTCGCCGCATTCGGAGCGTTTGTCGATATCGGCGTGCATCAGGACGGTCTGGTACATATCAGCCAACTTGCCGATCGTTTTGTGAAAGACCCGAATCAGGTGGTCAAGGTTGGCCAACAAGTGCAGGTCAGGGTTCTATCGATCGATCTGCAGCGCAAGCGAATCGGTTTGACCATGCGCCGAGGGGAGTTGGAGAAGCCGCCGGAGCAGAGAGAGCGGACCAGAAGACAACAGCCCGAGGAAAAAGTTGCCAAACCATCATCATCGCTGGCCGCAGCTTTTGCGAAATCAGGATTTCGAGTCAAAAAATAAAGGAAAGAGAACTCTATTTTCAGCAACAAGGGGACAGAATTTAATTCGGTCCCCTTTCTTTTTGCAATATCGCCAAAACCCTGTATCATTATGTGGTTACCTCTCTTTTGATAACAACAAAAGTTCCATTAAGCTTTGCAATTGAGGTCGAAAAAGTGGGGAATTCTATGACGAAAAAGTTTAACTCGACTGTCCACCGTGACTTGATTAAGCGTTTGCTCATTGCTGCGCTGGCAACTTCAATCGTAATCGTTGTGATTGCGTACTTCATTGAGCGCAACCGGGTCATCAACGACATCACCTTCTTTGCCAGCCAGCGTATCTTGCAGGTCAACCCACACATTTACGACTTGCTTGATGACCCTACAGAGATCGACGTCGATCAATTGATGAGCCGGATCAAAGGGAAAGATGGACCGATTCATCAACGGACTGGATACTTTCCGATAGCGGTCATTTACGATCTACAGGGGCATAAACTAGCTGAAAGCCTCGACCCGGAGTACCCTGACGGCCAGGCCCTGTACGATGTCCTTGCTGCAGAAACGATTCTGGAACAGTCCACTGACGAACTGGTGGCAACCCCAACCCGGATCGCCGGTCATCCAGTTGTTCGGGTCGGCCTCCCCCTGAACAATCGCCACGGAACACCTATGTTGCATATCGTCGGTATCTACGCCCTTTCAGATGTCGCCATGGCAGAATTCAACCAGCGTTTGCAACGCACCCTCCTCTTTGTCATGCTGATCGTAGCAACCAGCGCCATAGTGCTCTACCCGGTCGTGCTCGGTTTACTCCGCCGGGTCGAGGGGCTCTCGGTTCGCCTGCTCGATGCCAACCTTGAGATCATCAAAACTCTGGGTGGTGCCATTGCCAAGCGTGACAGCGATACGGATGCTCATAATTATCGGGTTACGCTCTATTCAGTGCGCCTTGCCGAGTCTATTGGAGCGAGTGAGCAGACCATGCAGGGTCTGGTCAAGGGGGCATTTCTGCATGATGTCGGCAAGATTGGCACCGAGGACCGAATTCTGCTCAAACCGGGCAAGCTGAATGATGAAGAGTTTGCCATCATGCGCCAGCATGTAACGCACGGCATCGACATCGTGAACCGTTCTGCCTGGCTTGCGGATGCCGTACCGATTGTCGGCTGTCATCATGAAAAGTATGACGGGTCCGGTTACCCGAACACTCTACAAGGAGAGGACGTCCTGGTTGGAGCCAGGATTTTCGCTCTTGCCGACGTGTTTGATGCGCTCACCTCCGTGCGTCCATACAAAAAAGCCTTCTCCCTGGAACAGGCTTTGGAGATTCTCCTGGAGGGTCGCGGTACTCATTTTGATCCAGACCTGCTCGATAAGTTCATTGTCCTGGTGCCGGATCTGTACAACAGATTTGCTGGAGATGAATCCGATCTAGTTCGCAATGAAGTCGCAGCCATCGTCAACACATACTTCACGAAAGTGGAAGGATCCTCTTGAACAACGACATTAACATGGACCTGAATCTGATTGTTCGCGAAGACTCCTGGCCAGGATTTCAAAAGCCACGTCTAGATCCGTCTCCGGATTGAGTGCCGATCCGAGTAGACGAATCAGCGTAGCTCGTTTGATCAAGCGGTCATCATAGCCAGCCTGCGGAGCAAAACGCTTCAGCTCGTTCTTCAGATGAGTAAAGTTAAGGTCACGGGTAAACTGCATCGCTTCGCCGAGACCATCGTAGTTCATCGCCGCCCGGTTAAAGATCATGGTTGCTCCTCCACGGACATACAGCCATAAAGTTTCGTCGCGTTCTTCGGTGTTTACGACCTTGTCACGCGTCACCTTCTTGGTCATTGGCACGCCGCCGGCGAGCAAGGTTTTGCCGAGGCTGAATTTACGCTCGGTCTCTGTGGTGGTATATCTCTGCGCGGAGCTACAGGTAGCGACAAGCAGCAGCTCAATCGTGCTGTAATCAATGTCGCAAATCTCGCCGTCAAAAGATTCTACCTTTAACGCTTGCGGAGCCAGCATAAAGCGTCGGACATGCAGAGGTTGCTTACGACTGCGTACAAGTTCGGTATCAATCACCAATGTGGGGATGCCATTTTGAGATAGCTTGGCGACCAAAGCCTCAGCCTGATGTTCATCAGCAAAACTCGCAAGCACCGCTGGCCCACCGCCGGAGATCTTTTGCCGGGCTTCAAAAACCACAGAACCCATCGCTTCAGCGATGATCTTGGCGACCTCGGCCTCGTCTTTCTGCCAGTTATGTACCGCAACAATATGCATCTTGCTCTCCGGCGTTAAAAGGGGACAAAGCTGTAAAGTTACAAACTTATGATAACGTAAAGATATGAAAAGGAAAAGTCGACTATCTGCCCCCTCTTTTTTCAGGGTCTACTTAAGACAATAATCGGAAGGCAGGAAGACGCGGGACAAACAGCATGAAAAAGATCATAGTCATCGATGATGATCGTCTCTTTCTTGAGTTCCTCACCAACTATGTAAGCGAACGCTATCCTAAGCTGGAGATCCTTGCATACAACAACTCACTACAGGGCCTGGCCCAGATCAACGCCGATCTTGATCTACTCTTACTCGATCTGGAAATGCCGAATCTCGACGGCAGCAAACTACTTGCCTACGCCATTGAAAAGGGCGTAGACAAACGGCGCATCATCATTCTTTCCGGCCGAGATGCCGATTATCTGCACAAATGCTTCCCCATGGGACAATGCCTGGCAGTATTAAATAAAACCGAAGCCCGACAAAAAGTGGTGTTGGATATGGTTTTTGATGCTCTACAGAAGAAGGCTGAAAGCTAGCAGCCTGCTGATCATTTACGATTTTTATGACGACAAAGGGCAGCCGATTGGCTGCCCTTTGTCGTTTCTGCAGTAAATTCACTGATTCAGGTTAGAGTGAACAGCTCATATCCTCACCGCAACACATTGGCGACTTTATCTTGCCGTGGCCGTTCGGACATTTTGAAACCTGCACACTGTTACCATTACCCAGATCCAGAGAATCGTTTTCGAGCGGGCTATCACACTTGGCGCAGGTTGCATTGACGCCCATTCCACATTTTGCACAGGTATAAGTTGCCATCTTGTCTCTCCTTACTTTTTCTCAGTATTAAGTTAGCTGAACGGCTTTCGCCTGACCGACTGTGTCCCCCTAAATTTTTACAACAGTCTTCAGGGTCTGTCAAACAGAGTGACTTCTTATTCTTCTCCGTGAGCCAGTGAGCTCACTGGCTCAGGTTTCAATCTGACACCATCATCAATGAACTCGACCAAACCGGACTTGTACAGGCTGCCAAGACCTTTTTTGAAAAGCTTCTTACTCATGCCGAGCATATTCTGAATCTGTTCCGGTGGGCTTTTGTCATGCAACGGCAGAAAACCCTGATGATCCAATAAGGCTTGTATGATTTTATCTTTGGCGTCATCCCTGTCTGCCTTACCACCCTTCCTGAGGGTACAATCTATCTTCCCATCGGGTCGAATAAGACGGATGTAACCTTTAAGCTGATCACCATATTTGAGATGATCGCCAACCTCATCATGATAAAGCAAACCACCAAAGCGATGGTTGATGATCACTTTGACGCCGAGATCGGTAGGCTCCCAGATGATCAGATCAACCTCCTCGCCATCGCCAATGGTATTGTCGACAGCAGAGAGACATTTGTCGAGACGTGCCGTACCGATCGGACGACCCTGACGGTCCAGGCGAACATTGACCAGGTATTGACGACCGATTTTCATCGTCTCTACCTGTTCTTTAAGTGGCACCAGGAGATCTTTAGTTAAACCCCAATCCATAAATGCGCCATGGACATTAACCTGGCTGGCGCGCATTAAAGCAAATTCGCCGACCTCAGCCATTGGTTGACGCAGGGTTGCTACCAGGTTCCCAGAGCCATCAGCGTAGACAAAGACGTCAAGCATCTCACCCAGGCGGATCGCTGCGGTAAGTTCATACTTCGGCAACAAGACCTCTTCCCGACCAGCCTTCAGCCAGGCACCATCATCATCTATCGCATGGACTTTGAGCTGGTTCATGTATCCTAGATTAAGCATTTAGAGTCTCCATTCAAGTAGGATAGTACGGTATTTACTTTAACACTAAGCTTCTGTCTTGAAGCAAAAATCTACGAATTTATAAACCAATAACAATTTAACGCAGAGGTGCAAAGAACGCAGAGGAAGGCTAATATTTTTTGATAAATGACTCGATCATGGCCATGATTCTCTGCGTCTCCGCGTCTTAGCGTTAAGAAATGACTTTAATAGACTTTTCCTACGGAAACAGAGTAACCCCGTAACCGTTTTACTTTGCATCAGAGCGACCTTCTGCCATAATCCCCACTCTTTTTAATAAAGTGAGTATTTATGGCATTTATCAATCTTCGCAATATCAGCCTGGCTTTCGGCGGGCCACTTCTTTTCGAGGACATTTCGCTACGCATTGCCAAGGGCGAGCGCATCTGCTTGCTCGGCCGTAATGGTACAGGTAAATCGACCCTGCTTAAAGTGATTGCCGGAGAGCTGCCACCAGATGATGGTGTCATTGATCGCCAGCAGGGCTTGCGGATTGCTCGCCTGGAGCAAGACATCCCCCGCGATCTCCAAGGCACAATCTACGAGGCCATCGCGCAGGGGCTGGGTCCTATCGGCCAGCATCTCAGCCTCTACCACAATCTGAGCCTGCGTATGGAACAGGGCGAAACCGATCTTCACAACGAGCTGTCGGATGTGCAGCATAAGCTCGAAAGTTGCGACGGATGGGCACATCAGCAACAAATCGAACAGGTTCTCTCTCGCCTCAAACTATCTGCGGATCTTCCGGTTGCGAGCCTCTCCGGAGGATTGATGCGCCGGGTTCTGCTGGCCAGGGCGCTGGCAATCACCCCTGATATTCTCCTACTCGACGAGCCGACCAACCATCTTGATATTGAATCAATTACCTGGCTGGAAGAATTTCTTAAGCGCGAGAATTTGACCCTGGTCTTTGTCACTCATGATCGCGCCTTTTTACGCAGTCTGGCAACTCGCATCGTCGAGATTGACCGCGGTCATTTGTTTGATTTCGCCTGTGATTACGATACTTTTCTGCAACGCAAAGAAGAGTTTTTACACGCGGAGAGTCAGGAGAATTCCCGCTTCGACAAAAAGATGGCCGAAGAGGAAATCTGGATCCGCAAGGGAATCAAGGCTCGTCGTACCCGTAATGAAGGTCGCGTGCGCGCTCTGAAAAAGATGCGTGAAGAACATCGTCAGCGACGTGCACGTCTTGGCACTGCCCGCTTCAATCTGCAAGAGGCTGAACGCAGCGGTAAGCTGGTCGCCGAAGTAAAGGGATTGACCTTCGCTTATGGTGACACGCCCGTGGTCAAAGACTTTTCAACGACAGTGATGCGTGGTGATCGAATCGGCATCATCGGACCCAACGGGGTTGGCAAAACCACCCTGCTCAAACTGATTCTGGGTGAGCTGTCACCCCAGCAAGGCAGCGTCAAGCTCGGCACCAACCTACAGATTATTTACTTCGACCAATTACGTGAACAGCTTGATCCCGAGTTGACGGTTCAACAGAACCTCGCCGGCGAACAGGACACAGTCATCATAGGCGGTAAATCCCGTCATGTAATCGGCTATCTGCAAGATTTTCTTTTCTCCCCCGACCGCATCCGCAGCCCGGTCCGCATCCTCTCCGGTGGTGAACGCAACCGGCTACTGCTGGCCCGTCTCTTTACTCGCGAGGCCAACGTTCTGGTCCTTGACGAACCAACCAACGACCTCGACCTGGAGACTCTCGACCTGCTTGAGGAACTTCTGGCTGATTTCAAGGGGACACTATTCATGGTCAGCCACGACCGCGCGTTTCTCAACCGGGTTGTCACCAGTACCATTGTCTTCGAAGGTGAAAACCAGATCAGCGAATATGTCGGTGGCTATGACGATTGGCTGCAACAGAGACCGCAACCGGAGGAGACTCTCAAGACCAAAGTCGTGGCCAAGGAAAGACCAAAGAGAGAGCGGGCCCGCAAGCTGACTTTTAAGGAAAAGCACGAACTGGAAGAGTTGCCGCTGCAAATCGATGCGCTCGAAACAGAAATTGCCGAATTACATGCAAAGATGGCGGATCCTGATTTTTACCGCACAGCGGGAAAGCAGGTTGCTACAACCACAATCCGGCTGGAAACGATCGAAACTAAGCTTGCAGAGAGCTATGCCCGTTGGGAAGAGTTGGATTCTTTAAGCAATTGATAGCAAACGGGTTAATTGGTTGGGTACAGCCCGAAAGTCCACTCCAAGCCTTTTACTTTTTAATCTTTACGTTATTCTTATAGCTGAATCGAAATCCATCCTTAAGAATATTGTGGTAACAAAATGAGCATACTGATTGTAGATGATTCAAGGGTGTCCAGAATTTTTATCAGCGACCTTCTCAATGAGGTTGGCTATGCCGATTTGATTCTTTCTGATTCCGTTGAAGACGCATATCAGAAAATCGGCTTCAATCAGCCAGACAAAACGGAAACCGACCTGGATCTGATCCTGCTTGATATCAATCTGCCAGGCAAAAGCGGTATTGATGCCTGCCGTGAGTTATCTGCACATGACATCTTCTGCGACGTCCCTATTATCATCATCAGTGGTGCTGATTTCCTCGAAGGATTGGAATCTGCATTCACAGCTGGAGCCATCGACTACATCACCAAACCGCCAAGCCACACGGAACTGTTGGCCAGAGTCCGTTCAGCACTTCGTCTGAAGGCCGAGATGAATCGCCGCAAAGCTCGTGAAGAGGATCTTATGGTGCTCAACGAACGCCTTGCCGAAGTCAACCTGGAGCTGGAAAGACTCTCTGTAACCGACAGCCTGACTGGCCTGGCAAACCGACGCTCGTTTAATGAATTTCTGGCGCGTGAATGGTTGCGGGAACAACGCAGCCAACAACCGTTTTCGGTCATCATGATCGATATTGATCATTTCAAAAAGTACAACGACCACTATGGCCATCTCGAAGGCGATATCTGTTTACAGAAAGTGGCATGGGCGTTACAGGGAGCGCTCTGTCGCGCCGGAGACCTATTGGCTCGCTACGGCGGCGAAGAGTTTGTCGCCATCCTGCCTCATACCCATATCCAGGGAGCAGCTGAACTCGCCGCCGCCTTTCATTCCCACGTTAGGGAGTTGGCATTACCGCATCACGAATCACCCGTGTCATCAATAGTCACCGTCAGCATTGGCATCGCCACCGTTATCCCAAACCGGAATCTCTCCCCTTCAAAAGTGGTCGCCATGGCTGATGAAGCTCTCTATAAGGCCAAAGATTCCGGCCGTAATCAGAGCGTGATTGCAGAAGCTTCTACATGCGACGACCAAACAGCAATTTAGCAGACAAAACACCATGTATCCAGATCAATTTCTCTCCTCTACTACAGACATCAGCATGCGCACACTCCCTTGGCAAAAAGGGACAATGCCACTGATGCTAGCCCCCTTGCAGGGGTTAACCAACCGGGCCATGCGTGCACTCTTTATCGACTGGGTGCGCCCCGATGTGGTTTTTACCGAGTTCATGCGCGTCAGTAATGTCAGCCGCAAACACCTGCTCAACAGTGACCTGAAAGAAGTTACCAGTACAACCGGGGACGTCCCCCTGATCGCACAACTGGTTGGCAACAACAGCAAGGCTTTAACGGCAGCCGCCCGCAACGCTGAAGCCGCCGGTGCTCGCCACATCAATCTCAACATGGGTTGTCCTTATGGGCGCATGACCTCCGGCGCAACCGGCGGTGCCATGTTGCAGCATCCTGATCTTCTGGCTGAGATCATACCTGCCCTGCGCACGGCCATATCCGGGACCTTCTCCATCAAGATGCGGGCCGGTTACATTGATCCAGACCAGATCTTTTCGCTTCTGTCGCTCTTTGAAGACGCTGAAGTTGATTTTCTGGTTTTGCATCCACGCACGGTCAAGCAAAAGTATGCTGGGGCCGCCGATCACAGCATCACTGAACGTGTTGTTCGTGAGACCTCACTGCCGGTGATTGCCAATGGCGATATCCGCACTGCCGCCGAGGGGTTACGCATATTGGCAGAAACCGGGGCTGCCGGGCTGATGCTCGGACGCGGTGCAATCTCCGACCCGTTACTCTTTGAACGTTTACGGACTCGACGTACTGAGGTACCGACAAAAACAGAAATAGCTGAAATGTTACATCGTTACCTGAACGATCTTCTGGCTCGCTACAGCGAGCTCTTTTGCGGTGAGAGACAAATCCTTGATAAACTAAAAAATGTCCTGATGTTCATCGATACCGCGGACTTCTCCGAACAGATCAGTAAGATGAAAAGGATTCGCAGCATCAACGCAATGCACGACATGATAGAAGCTTTCAAACCATGAGTGAGTCTCCCGCTTACGATCACGCGCAACTTATCGAACTGGTCAAGGCACGTATGCCGTTTGGCAAGTACGAAGGCCGGTTAATTATCGATATCCCGGAAGATTATCTGGTCTGGTTTGCCAGCAAGGGGTTTCCGCAAGGCAAGGTTGGCAGGATGATGCGGGCGGTCTATGAATTTAAGCTCAACGGCCTTGATGAGCTTTTTGATCCGTTGCGCTGATTTTTGGGTGGCGGGTTAGGAGATATGCAAGTAGGGAACACCTAGCCACTCAGTTCAGACAAGCTTCAGGTTAAATATTTGCCCCCGACAATAGCCATGTTCTGGTTGTCCAAAATATCCCTGGGTCATACAAGAAAGAGTTGCGCGAAGATTTACAATAACCTGCGCTGGGTGTTTTGAGGTGTTACTGTTTATTGTGACTAATAACACTAACGACTGACCACCCGGACTTGGGCAAATTGCCGATGTCCTTCCGGAGAGCCATGAAAGCCAAAGCCGCTCTGCTTTGCACCAACCCAGGGCGCATCACCACCCCCACCAACGCCTTGATTAATACCGATCATTCCGGCTTCCAACTGTTCGGCGACAATGTCGACCCCCTTACTGCCATAGACAACGGCACCCAGCCCGTAGGTCGAATCGTTAGCCCGCCGGATCGCCTCATCGATGTCTGAATAGCGGCTGATTGAGACCACTGGACCAAACGTTTCGTTTTGTTCCATCAACATGTCAGGCGTCATATCAGCGATCACAGTGGGGTTGATATAAGGTTCTTCCTGCTGTGAACCGCCCAGTAAGAATCTGGCTCCCTTTGTTTCTGCATCACGAATATGTTCGACAATCTTGCCATGCTGTTTGGCATTGATGATGGGCCCAATGTTCACGCCCGGCATGTCCCAGGGACCAACCTGATAGGCAGAAGCCAGCTCAACCACGCGTTGCTCGAACTTATCGGCAACCCGTTCATCGACATAGATCCGCTCTGTCGCAATACACATTTGACCGGCATTTTCAAAGCTGCATCCAACAGCGAAGCGAGCGGCGGACTCAAGGTTGGCATCCTGCATGACGATCATCGGGTCGTTGCCGCCGAGCTCCATCACCAGACGTTTGAGTTGATCAGCGGCCGACGCCATGATCTGCTTGCCGGTCGCTTGCGAACCGGTAAAAGCAATGATATTGACATCACCCTCAACCAACGCCTTGCCCTGCTCGCCATCGCCATAAACTATCTGTAACAGATCCTGTGGCAGAACCTGGTTCAGATGTTCAACAAAAGCCTTGGCGATCAGCGGTGTCTCCTCCGAGGGCTTGAAGACCACGGCATTACCGGCAACCAGAGCCGGGACAATGAGATTGTTGGCCATCGCCAGAGGATAATTCCAAGGGGAAATCACCGCGGCAACCCCCAAAGGTTTATACTCAACGTGGGTACCGCTGCCGAGATCGACACTCTGCAGCGCCGCCATCGCAGTTCGTGCCATATGACTGCCACCATAGACTGTGCCGTTCACTTCGCCGGTGGCTCGACGGATATCCTTGCCCATTTCTTTACTGAGCAACACGGCCATTTCATCCAAATGCGGTTCGAGTTGTGCGTAGGCTTTTTCCAACTGGGCAACCCGCTCATCGAAACTGAACTTTTGCCACTCTTTGCCTGCAGCACGGGCACGTTCGACCATCTCACCAATCTGCGCTGTCGAGGTAATCTCTACTTCGCCCAGTAACTCACCATTGCTCGGATCGTATGAAGCTAACCGCTTTTCCATCTCTGTTCCCTTTATGTCAAATAGTCTGATTAAATAGCGTATCAAATAAACCGCTTCATCATCTCGGCGGCAAAAGCTTCTATATTCTCCAGAGTGACCTTATATGCAGCGCGTGCCTTTTCAGCATGTCCGCGCAACTCTGCATCAAGCAGATCCTCCAGCTTCGAAAAAATCCCGGTCCGTCGACCTACCATGTAGAGCAACTGTTCTTCTGGCGGCATGGCCAGGAATTTCCGAATCGGCGCAGTCATGCGCTCCTTGTCATCCGGTAAACGACCGTCCACTTCCTGAAAAAGGTTGAGAATATGATCGCTTTTGACCGTACTCGAAATCCCCTGCAGATTATCAAGAAACAGGAGTAGTTCTTCCGCCATCTGCAGATCACCGATCTTGGTAAATTCACCAGACTGGCAATCCTTGAACAGTTCCACGTTTTCCGGGATAGCCAAGGTTCGTATGCGGATAAAATCCGGGTTGATCTGATTGATCGCATCGGCAGTCTCAAGCGCATTCTCGCGCGAGAACGCCTCTCCTCCGAGACCCGGCATGAAATATTCCGATAGTTCGATCCCGGCCTGTTTGACTTTCTGACCGGCGACAATCTGGGTCTTTTTATCGACGCCTTTCTTGATAAAATCAAGGACTTCATCCGCCGCCGACTCCATGCCGACATGAATCCTATTCAAACCGGCGGCCGCGATACGGGCCATATCTGCATCGCTGATCCGCGCGATGGAGTGCGAGCGGGCGTAGGAGGTGATGCGCTCAACCTGCGGGAAGGCCTTACGGACATGATTCAAAATTTCAACGAGATCATCGGGTTTGATGATCATGGTATTGGCATCTTGAAGGAATATCGACGTCATCCCGCTCTGGAACCAGTTTACTGCCACTTGAAACGCTATCTGCTCACCCTCAGGTCGACCGGTCTGAAGAGCAAGCAACTCCCGCTGGCTTCCATCACCTGGCTGCTCCGCAATTTTCTGGATGCCATCGATATAATGCCGAATCGTATCGATGTCTTTTATGACATGATCGACTGGACGAACGCTGAACTTTTCACCTTTATAGAGACCGCAGAACTTGCACTTGTTCCAGGGGCAATTACGGGTGATCCTGAGCATCAGGCTCATGGCTTCGCTTGGCGGGCGGATAGGCCCCAGTTCATAACCCTGATAGTTTTCGGTCGTTGGCATCAGCAGCGCTTCCTGTCTAGAAAATATGAATAGCCTTTCCTGTGTATAGGATAGACCATTTCCATGACTGATAATTGGTAAATTCGAGGGAGTGTCTGTTTCTTCCCAAGAATCTTCACAGTCAGGGTTCAAGCGGTTGGAGGTTTTCCAATTCGTGGTCGGTAAAAAGTCGTGAAACCGCCATAAGACTTATGCGTTTCGCGGCCGATGCCGGATTTTTTGTATCCACCAAAAGAAGCATGGGCAGGATACGCATGGTAACTGTTACACCAGATTCGTCCGGCTTCAATGCCACGAGAGAATGTCTGCATCTGATGCAGATCGCGAGTCCATACACCAGCGCCCAAACCGTACATTGCGTCATTGGCAATTTCCATTGCTTCGGCTTCATTCTTGAATGTTGTTACACTCAGGACGGGGCCGAATATCTCCTCCGGGAAGATACGCATCTTATTGTGACCCTTGGATACGGTCGGCTTGATGAGTAAATATTCTATGTAGCACCCAGGGTGTTCGTGGGGTGTCTGTTATTTTTCCCAGCTGGAGATTATTGCTTCGACGGCACTATCAAATGTTTTCATGCCACCACTGGCCCGGGCAGAGATTTGTGCTCCGAGCAGAAAAGAGAAAAACGCGTAGGCTGTCTCCTCTGCCCGATCGGTGACAGAGAGTGAGCCCTCTTGCCGCCCTTGCCTAAAAACAGCCACGAAGATGTCCACCGTTTCCTGAATTGTTGTTTCGAGAACCCGGCGAGAACTCTCCTGAAGAGTGTTCAGGTCGGCACTGATCGTCCCAACCAGACAGAGTTGCTGCTTTTGGAGACCTTCGGCAAAAACAGCTGCCAGCTTGCGTAATTTGTCAGGAGCAGTTCCGACACCGTCGGCAATGGCTCGATAGTTGTCAGCGTAGTTAACGTGACAGCGCGCCAGTAGCGCTTCGACAAGATTTTCTTTTTTCGGAAAATGGTGATGAATACTCGCCTTGCGAATGCCGACGGCATCACTAATCTGCTGATAGCTCATCGCATTAGGTCCAACATGCTGCACCAGGCTTTCCGCAACATCCAGAATTTTAGTTTTTGTATCGTTCACACTCGCCAACCTATCAGTAGGTAGGCACGAGTGTCAAGTACAACAAAACCGGGAACCGGGAAGACAACCTGAATATTGTAATAATTCTGAAAGAGGGGCACTCTATACACAGCCCAAAAAAAGTGGGCAACTCTTTGAAGAGCTACCCACAACCCTGTTCCCAAGGTGGATTCATTCATACTGCGAACCGTTGCCTGGCAAAAGGTTTCAAGTAAATGCCCGTTGTCGGTCGGCCACAATCATAACTTTGAACATAATCCGAGCTAACAATGTCTGGCCGATCAGTCACCGGAGACGGGACACCAAGAGACATCACTAACCCAACAATCCTGTCTCATCCACGACATTAAAGTCATATCGGCCCACACCCTGCACAAGAAGATATTTTGCAGTTTCAGTTTCCAGATTGACGACTCTATGCACCCGCTCCACAGTTACCTCACAACGCCCACCAGGGCGGAGCACAACACGATCCTGCGGACCATATTGCTCTATAGCAATCCGGCCTTCCAGACAAAGCATTTTGTCAGTCACTGCCGTGTGAAAGTGCCAGGAGGTTGCCTGCTCACCTTCGAGAGTAAGGATGCGAACAAGAGCATCATCTGTCTTAAGCATTACTTCATCAGAATCATGCATTGGCAGTTCCTGTATCGTTTAAAAATCAGATGTTTATCAGGTGTGCCGGCATAATCTCACCTGAGGGACTCACGTAACGCACCTCACAACAAAGCTCAAAACCGATCCGTTCATTTACCACCTTGCGAATATGAGTAATCAAGCGAAGAACATCATTTGAGGTTGCGCCATTGAGGTTAACGATGAAATTGGCGTGCTGGTGAGAAACTTCGGCGTTGCCGATGCGGGTTCCCTTGAGCCCTGCATCCTCAATAACCTTGCCGGGCGGACCAACGCTGGCATGCATCTCACTGGTACTGAGGAATACTGAGCCGCAGTTCGGCTGTTTACGTGGAAACTTGCGACGGCGCTCGCGCAGATCTTCAAGCATTAGCTGGCGAATCCGTTGTGGCTCTTCTCGCTCACATTCCAGCTCTACTTTTACCACCACGGCACCGCTTCCCTGCAAGGCGCTCTGTCGATAGGAAAAAGAGCACTCTTCACGTGTGAGTTCGATCTGTTCACCCTTACAATCAACAATCCAGACCCGACGCACGTTCTCACCGATGCCTTTGCGTTGGCTACCACCGTTCATCATGACAAGACCGCCGAGAGTTCCGGGGATGCCAATAGTATGCTCAAGACCTGTCAGGCCCGCCTGCATCGCTTTGCGTGCCAGGCCAGGCACCCAGGCACCAGACTCGGCTGTAATCGTGTTATCACTGACATGAACTCGGCAAAGGTTTTGGCCAAGTTTGAGAACGATACCGCGCAGTCCGGCATCATCAAAAAGCAGGTTGGTACCCTGGCCAATCACCAGTAGCGGAATATTGTGGCGACGGGCAAAGCTGACCACTGTCGCGACTTGGTTGACGGTTTCTGGCTCAACCAGCAGGTCAGCTGGACCACCGATCTGCCAACTGGTGTGCTCGGCAAGCGGCGCATCGAGCAGACAGCGACCAACGTCAGCTTTTACAAGCTCTTCAAGTTGCCGTGAATAGGAATCAAGAGGTAATCGGGATGTCATAATTTTCCTGCCTGAACGATTTGTTGCCAACTCCTTCGTATCAGAGGTCAAGCTTTGCGCTTTTTGCGAGCTACCGTCTGTTTTGTTTTCGAAAGCGGCAACTTTGCCAGAAATACTACATGACGGAAACCACCCCGCCCCGGCTTCTCATGGCTGACGCTAAAACCGGCCGCGCGCAAACGCTTATCAAAACCCTCATCGAAGTTCTCACCCCAGACCGAGAAAACCCCTCCGGGTTTCAGGGCTGAGCGGGCGTTCTCAATAGCGCGACTGCCATAGAGTGGATCTTTAAGCTTATCGGTATGATAATGAGGTCCCTTGTAGAGGTCAAAAATAATCGCATCAAATTTATTGCCAGCGTCTCCCCTGGCAGTCTTGCGCACCAGTTCCGCCACGTCAGCGATTTCGACACGAACCCTTGAGTCAGTTGCAGCACCATCGGTCATCTCTGCCAATGGCCCCCGGCACCATTCGAGAACCACCGGGTTAAGCTCTGCCACCACCACCTCGGCTGTTGCTGGCAATGAATCGAGAACCGCCCGCAGCGTACAACCCATGCCCAATCCTCCGACCAGCACTCTTGGCCCGGCATGGGTTTTTAGATGTTTGCAACCGAGTTGACCGAGCACCACTTCAGAACGATTGGCCATGCTGTTCATCAGCACCAGACCACCGACCGTAATCAGGAAATCGCGCTCATCACGTTGACGCAGTTCGAGTACACCTTCGTCGGTATCGATGCTTGCAATGGTCTTCCAGGGTTTCGCCATAATAGATCCATAAAGAAAGGGGACAGGCACCTGCGGTGCTTGTCCCCTTCATTGTTCAGTAGCCTGAAGCCGGGGACAGTCCACAAGGGACAGTCCCCTGAAGACAGGCCTCTACTTTGCTCGTTTCAAGTAGCGGAAATAATCCGAGTCGGTGGAAATAACCAACCGACCGTTTTTCTGAATCGATTTCTTATAGGATTCCAGAGTCCGTAGAAAAGTATAGAATTCCTTGTCCTGATTGTAAGCCCCTGCATAAATCGCTGCAGCTTCAGCATCAGCACCACCACGCACTTCGAGCACCTTGCGGTAGGCCTCGGAGCTGATCTCCTTGAGCTCACGCTCCATCTGGCCGAGAATATCAGCCTTCTCGCCTTCACCTTCGGAACGATACTGCGCGGCAACCTTCTTACGCTCGTTGATCATCCGTTCGTAAACCCGGGTGCGGACTTGTTCGACGTAGTTGATCCGTTTGATTTGCACATCAAGCAGTTCGATACCGTAATCGGGAGTATTTGCGCGGGCCTTTTCAAGAATCCCCGCCATAATCTCCTCGCGGCCGACCAGGTCTTCTTTCTTGACCACAACCCCTTCGACTTCCAACCGCTCCTCATCCTCACCCTGGTAGTCGCTACCGCGTACCAGTTCCACCAGCAGACGACCGGAGACAGCATCACGCACCACCGAGTCGATGATATCGTCGAGACGGCTCATGGCACCGCGTTCGGTGGCAACCGTCGTGTAAAAGAGCAGAGGATCAGCAATGCGCCAGCGCGCCGTGGTATCGATCCAGATGAATCTTTTGTCCTTGGTCGGGATCTGATTCGGATCACCATCCCATTTCAGAATACGTTTTTCAAAGCGAGTGACCTTTTGCGCAAAAGGAAGTTTAAAATGCAGGCCAGCGTCAGAGACATCACCCACCGGTTTACCAAACTGGGTCACGATCGCCTGTTCTGCTTCATTAACAACGTAGAGGCCGTCCATGCCGACAAAGAGCACGGCAACGATAATTACTAAAAGAATAGGTGCTTTCATTATTTGGCCCCTCCTTGCAACGGCTTACGCATGGGAAGCAGCGGTAGTACCCCACCATTATTGTCGTCCATAACGTAAATTTCCTCCAGACGGGGCAGGACCTCCTCTAGCGTCTCCAGATAAATCCTGCTCCGGGTCACAGAAGGAGCCTTGCGGTATTCAGTGAGCAGGGCCAAGAAGCGGTTAGTCTCGCCACGGGCCTTGTTGACACGCTCAACAGCATAACCTTCAGCTTCCTGCAGCACTCTCTTCGCCTGACCACGGGCACGCGGCACCTCGCGGTTAAACTGTTCACGAGCCTGGAAGATCAGACTTTCCCTCTGCTGCTCAGACTCGTTAACTTCGTTGTAAGCGGCTTTGACTGGATCGGGCGGAGTCACATCCTGAAACTTGACGGTGACGATACGCACACCGATGTCATACCGGTTGAGAGTGGCCTGCAGGCTCTTATGAATTTCGTTGGCCAACAGGGCACGTTCCGTGGTCAACGCCGCGCTGACATTAGCATTGCCGATCGACTTGCGCACCATTGCCTCGGCAATGTCACGGACGGTACCAACCGGATCCTTTATACCAAAAATAAATTTAAAGGGGTCAGCGATCTGAAACTGCACAATCCACTCAACATCAATAACGTTAAGGTCCCCGGTAAGGGTCAATGATTCTTCCTCAAGTCCGCGCTTGGTGTAAGACGAACGCACATCAGGTTTAACAGTGCGAAATCCGAACTCCTCTTTAAGCACACGTCCAGTCTGCACCAGGTAAACCCGATCAGCACCAAGAGGCATCTTGAAATGCAGGCCCGGCTCGGCAAAACTGTGGAATTTACCGAAGCGCAGCACAACACCGGTCTCTTCGGTATCAACCTCGTACATACTGCTGTAACCACCAATAACCAGCAGCACGACAACAATCAGTATCGGCAGGAGACCCTTGTTCGTGCCGAACTTTTTCTTGAGATGATCCTTGATCTCTACAACCTTCTTTTCAAAGTCCTCACTCGAGGGACCATTGCCCCAATCCTGCATCATTGCCTCCCTGTAAATCTGGTAAAAAGTTGTTTACCCATCTTATCTGCTAACCCGTTGAATATTTCACGTTGAATCACTACTTATAGCAGGTTTATTGCTGCAAACAAAGACTATCGAGATGATCTGTTATTTTGCAGCAGCACTGACCCCGGCCAGATATCCTGTCGACCAGCATTCCTGCAGGTTGAAACCACCGGTCGGACCATCAAGGTCAATCATTTCACCAGCAAAGAAGAGGTTTTCTACATGCTTGGACCGCATGCTGCGCATATCGATATCTTTTAACGAAACGCCCCCGGAGGTAATAATTGCCTTACGAAAGCCTGCACAGCCAGAGACATCCAGTTCAAACTCTTTGAACAATTTCAACAGACGTTGTCTCTCCACCCGTGTCACCGAGTGACACTTCTTCTTCGGATCGATGCCGACCAGACGCAGAAAGACCGGGATCATATCACGCGGCAGCAGTTTACCCAACGAATGACCAAACTCATGATTGCTGTGTGCCGCAAGCTCCCGCTGCAAGCGTTTGTCAAACAGATCTGCAGCCACGGCTGGCTTAAGATCCAGGAGCAGCTTCACCGTGCCTTGTTTGAGGGCATCGCGGATGCGACTGCTCATATCTAGGATGATCGGCCCACCGATTCCGGATCGGGTAAAGAACGCTTCACCAAAACGGTCATCAACCTTTTTGCCATCAACGCAGAGGGTAATTTTGACATTTTTTAGATTGAAGTGGCTGACCTCTGCAGTCCAGGAATCACGTAATTTCACCGGTACCAGCGCAGGCTCCGGTTTCACGAGGCGATGTCCACAGCTCTTGGCCCAGGCGTAACCGTCGCCAGTACAACCCGTTTCCGGGTAAGACAAACCACCGGTAGCGACAACAATATTGTCTGCAGCAAAAGGACCTGCTGTCGTCTCGACTTCCTTGACCAGGCCGTCCTCTATCAGCAAGTTCTTCACTTCACAGGATGTGCGCATTTCAACCCCGGCATCACGGGCAAAGGCAATCACTGCCTTTTGCACATCCTTCGCCTCGCCCTGTTCAGGAAAGATACGTCCACCGCGCTCGATTTTCAACGGCACGCCCTGTTCTTCGAAAAAGGTCACCACATCCTTGACGCCAAACGCGTAGAGCGCGGTAAGCAAGGCTCGGCCGTTGCGCCCAAAATGTTCAACAAACTTGCGCGGATCATCTTCACTATGGGTGACATTGCAGCGGCCCTTGCCGGTAATCAGAATCTTCGCGCCACAACGTGCATTCTTCTCCAACAGCAGCACCCTGGCACCCTGGCGCGCGGCAAATCCGGCAGCGAAGAGCCCGGCAGGCCCACCGCCGACAACGATGACGTCATATTGTTTCATACTGTAATCCATTTTTTTGACAGACAATCTGTGGAGAATTTCTACATATAGCTACAGGCAAGATAACAGGCTTCAGGAAGAAATTGATAATTTAACTCGTATTGCTTCATCTTAAGCCATGACAGCTGTGAAAAACATGCTTATAATGATGACCCGCACCTAATCTTTCAGACGAGGAAACCGATGAGCGACAAAACATTTGACGATCAAGAAATGAGTGAAGAAGGCAGTTTTGCCGAAATGTTTGAGCAAAGCATGGTTGGCAAGACCCAGCTTGAACCGGGCCAGAAGATTGACGCCAAAGTTCTGCAGATTGGCAGCGAATGGATTTTTCTTGATATCAGCCAGAAAGGCGAAGGCGTTCTTGATCGCAAGGAACTCCTTGACGAGGAAGGCAACCTGACCGTTGAGGTTGGCGATCAGATCAGCGCCTATTTCATGTCACGCAAAGGTGGCGAGATGCGTTTCACCACCCGCCTCGGCAGTGGGTCTTCCGGAACGGCCCAACTCGAAGAGGCCTGGGGCAATGCCATTCCGGTAGAAGGTCGCATCGAAAAAGAGATCAAGGGCGGCTACGAGATCAAGTTGCCAGGCAACGTCCGCGCCTTCTGCCCCTTCTCCCAGCTCGGCCTGCGCCGCCAAGACGATTCGGCTGAGGTCATCGACACCACTCGCTCCTTCCGCATTACCCAGTTCAGCGAGCAAGGCCGTAATATCGTTGTCTCTCACAGGGTCATCCTCGATGAAGAACGCCAGGCACAAAAAGCCGAGCTGATGAAAACCCTCAAGGAAGGCATGGTGGTTTCAGGAACGATTACCAACATCCGCGACTTCGGTGCCTTTATCGATATCGGCGGACTCGAAGGTCTTTTGCCGATCTCCGAAATTTCTTATGGCCGAGTGGAAAACATTGAAGAGGTCCTTCAGGTTGGGCAGGAACTCGAAGTCGCTGTCAAAAAATGTGACTGGGAGAATGAACGTTTCTCCTTCAGTCTGCGCGACACTCTGGCCAATCCATGGTTAAAGGTCGAGACCAGCTATCCGGTAGGTTCGACTCACACGGGTACCGTCTCGCGCCTTGCCAAGTTCGGTGCCTTCATCACCCTGGAAGAAGGCATTGATGGTCTGATGCATATTTCAAAAATTGGTGGCGACCAGCGCATCAAACATCCTCAGGATGTGCTGAAGCTAAGTCAGAAGTTGCAAGTCAGCATCGAAAAAATCGACCTTGACGAGAGGCGTATCTCACTGGTTCCGGTCCGTGATAAAGGCGACGAATCAGAAGAGACCTCATATGAAGAGAAAGCTTTGGGCGGCATGGGCTCTTTTGCCGATCTATTCAAAAAAGCCCAAGAGAAAAAGTAACGGTATCTGTAACAACCTATAAACTAAAGTAGGGACACTTCCCCATTAAAGAGGGACACTTCTGGAAGTGTCCCTCTTTGGTAATTGTAAAGATGAAATCTGCCGAAGCCCTTACGGGGGACAATCAAATCAGTCCGTCAGATAAACATGACAACACGCGTCTCGGCGTAATCTTTGGCCTGTCTGCTTATTTGATATGGGGATCCTTCCCGGTCTTTTTCAAAGCTCTTGAAGGGGCAACCCCGCTGGAGATCGTCTGTCATCGCATCTTCTGGTCGGTGGTCTTTCTCTTTATTCTCGTCACTGCCCGTCGTCAGTTTGGCCAAGTCATCACGACCCTTCGTAATCGTCAAATTTTACTGACCTTGTGCGGTTCAACGCTGCTGATCGCCACCAACTGGCTGGTATTCATCTATGCCGTCCAACAAGGTGAAGTTCTCCAATCGAGTCTGGGCTATTTCATCACACCACTGCTCAGTATTCTGCTTGGCTTCATTTTTTTACGGGAAAGGCTGAACCGGTGGCAACTATTCAGTGTTCTGCTTGCCCTGATCGGGGTGCTGAATCTGGCCTTTCATCACGACCAGTTCCCATGGATTGCGCTTATCCTTGCAGCTTCTTTTGGCCTCTACGGTCTGTTACGCAAAGTGGCAAAGGTCGAAGCAATGATCGGCCTGACAGTGGAAACTCTCCTGCTCGGCCCATTTGCCCTAGCCTACATTATTTATCTGACAACCCAGCAAGAGAGCTCGTTCCTTGCGGGGACCTTACGCCTTGACCTGCTACTGCCTCTCTCCGGTGTAGTCACCGCCGTTCCTCTACTCCTCTTTGTCGCCGCCGCACGTCGGTTACAGTTGGCGACAGTCGGTTTTCTGCAATACATCACACCCAGTTTGCACTTTATCCTGGCTGTCGGCCTCTATAACGAAACCTTCACTCGCGGACACCTGATCAGTTTTATTTTCATCTGGGCTGGATTGGGAGTTTATTCATGCAATACGGTCTGGAAAAATCGGGCAGCGTGGCGGGGAAAGCAAAGTAGGTTACGTGACTTGTAAGGGTGACGCCATAACCATCAAGCACACTTTTTTACTCTTGTTAACCCGCTTGCAAAGCCGTACGTACTCCTTCGACAGCACCTCTGCCCAAACCACATAACTGGAATTGCCAGCCAGGATCGGCAGCAAGACAATCAGAACAAAGAGGATAAAGAGAGAGACAAAGCCATGTTCAGTCACTCTCACACTGTTTCATGATAAGGTATAAATCCTCGACCTGCTTCCTTGCCCAGGGCGTCTTGCGCAAGAACTTGAGACTGGATTTTACTGAGGGGTCGTTATTGAAACACCTGATATCAATGCGCTGACCCAGCTCGTCCCAACCGTAAGACTCAACCAGGAATTTAACGATCTGTTCCAGGGTTACGCCATGCAATGGATTGTTGGTCTGTTGTTCACTCATGGTTAGTCCTTCTTTTTGGCAAAATCGCGCTACGCAATAAACGATAAAAAGCTACATCCGGGTAAGCAGTACAACGTATTCCGTCAGTTGTGTCACTCCTCTAGCAACCAGGCCCGGATGTGACCAGAGGGCATCTTCTTCAATCAGAAATTCAATCTGGAAATCTTCACCAAATAAACTCTCAAGCTCTTTCTGTGACACCGAAAAAGGCGGGCCAGCAGTCTCGGCCTGGTTATATATGTAACTGATTAACAGCATCCGGCTGCCGGATGGCAACAACGCCGCAAGATGCGCGACATAACGGCTGCGCATCTCTGGCGGTAAAGCGACCAGTGCCCCGCGATCATAGACAGTGCAGGCACCATCCAGATCGGCATTCGCCAACTTGAAAAAATCACCACAGTAAATCTTATAGCCCTCGGCACGGCAACAAGGTATACCCGCCTCAATCGTCCACTTGCCTGAGAGATGGTTTTCATTGAAAAAAGCCTCGACAGCCGTGCGACTCAACTCGATACCGACAACATTGAGACCCTCTTCACGCAACCAGACCAGACCAGGACTCTTGCCACAGAGTGGCACGAAGATGGAGTCTCCCGGCTGCATTTGCAGCAAGTCATAAAACTTCGCCAGCGAATGATGTGGTTCGGTCATGTGAAAACCGATCTCGTTCTTTTGCCAACGTCTGAACCAGAACTCTTTATCCATAAAATCAGTTCCTTAAGAGATAGCTTTGGTTCCTTCCAGAACCAATTTTGCAACCACCAGATAACGGACAAACTTACCTACCGTGACCAGAAGAATAAACCGCCAGAAGCCGGTACGCAGCACACCACCAGCCAGGCAAAGTGGATCACCGAGTATCGGCACCCATGAGAACAGCACGCCCAGCTGCCGTACCGAGAAAAGTATCGCTCGGCCGCTGCTGACTCTCATGGCTGACACGCAAAATGCGCTGCACCAGGAAAGGGCCACCCCACAGACCGATGGCATAAGTCGTCAGGGCACCGCAACTATTGCCAATGGTTGCAACAGCAACAACAATTGACGTATCAAAACCATTGAGCAAGAGGACAGCGAGCAACCACTCGCTGCCAAGAGGCACCAGGGTTGATGCCAGAAAGCTGAGCAGAAAGAGCGCCGGGTAGCCATGTTCAAGTAGCCAGAGTTCCAACAGGGGGATTCCTTTATTGTCGCCATCTATGCCATGATGGGCTTCTGTTGATCCATTACATATAGCTTGACACGAGGCCAACATGCGCCGAAATATTTTCTTGATTTTCACCCTGTTTTTTTTCGTCGTGCTATTTGCCGGCTGCGACTCTGGGCCACAGATCACCCCGCTCGGGCAAGACACCGTGGTACTCGCCTTCGGTGACAGTCTTACCCACGGCACCGGCGCTTCTGCCGGTCAATCGTATCCGGACGCACTCTCTGAGCTGCTCGGCAAACCGGTTATCAACGTAGGTATTCCGGGCGAAGTCTCGGCAGCCGGGCTCAAACGCCTGCCTGCTATTCTGGATCAATATAACCCGACTCTGGTGATCCTTTGTCACGGCGGTAATGATTTTTTACGCCGACTCGACGAGGCGACGACTATCCGCAACCTCAAAGCAATGATCGAGTTAATCCGGGCGAGAGGGGCCAATGTTGTTCTGGTCGCTGTACCGAAACTTGGCTTTGGCCTGGCAATACCGAAATTCTATCTGGAGATTGCCGAAGAGTACACCATCCCCCTGCAAAGTGATATTCTTCTCGATCTGCTCGGTGACAACAACATGAAAAGCGACTCAATTCATCCCAACGCCACCGGCTACCGCTTGATGGCCATGGCGGTTCACGATGTTATCAACAAGGCACAACAGAAGTAGGGTAGCCCGTGAGCGAAACAAATCAGCATAAATTTATTCCGTGTAGCCGGGCAGAGATGACAGAAAGGGGCTGGGACGAACTCGATGTGCTCTTCATAACCGGAGATGCCTACATCGATCATCCATCTTTCGGCACCTCGTTGCTAGCCCGCCTGCTTGAAGACGAAGGCTTGCGGGTCGGTATTCTTGCTCAACCCGATTGGCGCGACCCGGAAACTTTCAAGATCATGGGGCGGCCACGGCTCTTTGCCGCCATCTCCGCCGGTGCCATGGATTCTATGGTCAATCATTACACCGCCGCCAAGAAGGTGCGTAATGATGATGCCTACACTCCGGGCGGAAAATCCGGTGCTCGACCGAATCGCGCGGTGATTGCCTATACGGCAGCAGTCAAAGGCGCATTCAAAGGTCTGCCAACGGTAATCGGCGGTATCGAGGCAAGTTTACGCCGACTCGCTCATTACGATTACTGGGACAACAAGGTCAGGCGCTCGGTGCTGGTCGACAGCAAGGCTGACCTGCTGCTCTTTGGCATGGCGGAATCCACTCTCACCTCCCTGGCCAAGCGAATGCTTGCTGGGGAAGCGATCGACAGCATCACCGACCTGCGCGGAACAGCCTACATTGCCAAAGACGGGCCAGACGGTGCTGTCGAACTACCTTCCTACGAAGAAGTCAACGGCTCCACCGACGCTTACAATAAAGCATTCAAACTGGCGGCTGAAGAGAAGAACCCCTTTAGCGGCAAAGCGCTGCTGCAGCTCCACGGAACTCGTCTGGTTGTGGTCAACCCGCCAGCCATGCCACTTGAAGAAGAGCAACTTGATCGCATCTACGCCTTGCCTTTCACTAAACTGCCTCACCCATCTTACCGGGAAGCGATTCCGGCCTACGCACAGATCAAATTTTCCATTACCAGCCACCGTGGTTGCTGTGGCGGCTGTGCCTTCTGTGCGATCACTCATCACCAGGGCAAGACGATTCAGTCTCGATCCAGACAATCATTACAAGACGAACTTGATCGTTTGAGCCGCCATCCGGACTTTCGCGGCACAATCACCGATGTTGGTGGACCAACGGCAAACATGTACGGCATGCGTTGCAGCAACTCGCAGGCCCAGGCTGCATGCCGGCGCGAGAGCTGTCTCTATCCGCAGATCTGTAAACATCTCGACACAAGCGACAAACAGGCCGTGGCACTGCTGCGTAAACTACGTAAACATCCGGCCGTCAAGCACCTCTTTGTCGCCTCGGGAATCCGCTTTGACCTGCTCAATCGACAACCGGATTACTTCGCCGATCTGATCAAACATCACGTCGGCGGCCTGCTTAAAGTGGCTCCGGAATCGAGCAGTCTTAAAGTCACCAAGGTCATGCGCAAACCGGGACCACAGGTCTTTGAGCAGTTTTTGCAACGCTTCCGCGAGCAGAGCCAGAAGTTGGGTAAGAAACAATCCGTTATCCCTTACTTCATCAGTTCGCACCCCGGCTGCACTCTCAACGATATGATCGATGTCGCCCTTTTTCTCAAAGAGCATAACTTGCGAGTCGAGCAGGTACAGGAATTCACCCCGACACCAGGCAGTCTGGCGACCTGTATCTATCACACCGGCCGCGATCCATTCAGCGGCGAAATCGTGCATGTCCCGCTCAACGTCAACGAGCGTCGTCAGCAGAAAGCCCTGCTACTCTGCCATCTTCCCGCAAACCGTAAAGATGTGCTTGCAGCCCTCAGACAGTGTGGTCGAGAAGAATTGATTGGTCGACTGACAACCAGCAAAAGCCCGGTTATGGACAAGACGGTCAAATCAGCCCGGCAAAAAAGCAGTCGCCCCAGGAAGAGATAAGCTGGTATTTAATGTTTATATCGTTATGATGGGCAACATCAGTGAAACCCATATTTGGCCGCGATCAGAATCTATGAAAATCTGTACGACCAAAAGAGATCTTCCTGATTTTGATTCTAACCATAGATCCTGATAGACCTTCATCGCGGCTAAATTGAGATTACAGAGTTTAATAACGCAGCAAGCTGCGGGGAATAAGACCCAACTTTTTGATTCAACACTGAATCCACAAGAGGTTCATTATGGAACGACTGCTTGATGAGATTGAAGCAAGAGTTGTCGGCTGCCTGGTCGAAAAAGATCTGGCGACACCTGAGTACTATCCGCTGACTCTCAACGCCCTGACCAACGCCTGTAACCAGAAATCAAATCGCGAGCCGGTCATGCTGCTGGAAAACACCGACGTAGTCCGGGCACTTGACAGCCTGCGTCAAAAGCAGATGGCGCATCAATCTGCGGAAGGCGTACGTGCAGCCAAGTATTGCCATAATCTGGAAGCCATCCTCGATCTCGACCCGGAAGACTTGGCGGTGCTCGCCGAACTGCTTTTGCGCGGGCCGCAGACCGTCGGTGAGTTACGCAACCGGGCCGAGCGCATGTACTCGGTGGGAGACTTGCACGAAGTTGAGGAGTTACTTCAGAACCTGATGGAACGCGAAGAACCGCTGGTGATGCGCCTACCGCGCCAACCTGGGCGCAAAGAGCAGCGCTTTGCCCACCTTTTGTCCGGCACACCAGAGGTTGAAGAGACCTCAGCCTTACCCGCTGAACCGGCCAGATTGCAGGTTGCAGCAGAGAATGAGCGTATTGCCAAGTTGGAGGGCGATGTTGTCTCGCTCCGCGCTGAACTGGATGAGCTCCGTAGCCAGCTGCAAAGCTTTCAGGCCCAGTTCGAATAAACGACCCGGGACAAATCAAACCAATGCCCTCACTCGCCGTTCTTTACGATTCTCAAGCAGGACAGTGGCTGCGCTTTCGCGATCCCGTCGAAGAGATCGAAATCCACAGATTGGATGAGGTTCTTCCCGCTCTGCAGCAGATTGAACAACGTGTAGAGCAGGAAGGTCTTTTTGCCGCTGGTTATGTCAGCTATGAAGCTGCATCCGCTTTTGATGAGGCCCTGCAAACCCATTCACCAGAAGGCTTTCCCCTTTTACGTTTCGGACTTTTCGCCAAAGCAGAACCAATTGAGTTACCAACACCTCCTGGCCCAGCTAACCTCCCGGATTGGCAACCGCAAGAAACATCCGACGCTTTTGCCCGTAAAATAGACGCGATTCGAGCTGCCATTGCTCGCGGTGAAACCTATCAGGTCAACTTAACGTTCCCACTGACCAGTGAGTTCAGCCAAGATTCCTGGTCATTCTTTTTGCAGTTGGTCCATGGTCAACAGGCCAGCGGTGCGGGTTATCTGCAAAGTGACCGTTGGGCCATCTGCTCCGTCTCACCGGAGCTTTTCTTCACCAAAAACGGTGACAACCTGACGATGCGCCCCATGAAAGGAACGGCAGCACGTGGCCGGACTCTTGAAGAAGACAGTCGCCTTGCAGAGGAGTTGAAAAAATCAGCCAAGAACCGTGCCGAGAACATCATGATTCTCGATATGGTCCGCAACGACCTCGGCCGCCTGGCTCTTCCCGGAGAAGTGCAGACGGAAAAGATCTGTACACTGGAAAAGTATCCCACGGTCTGGCAATTGACCTCAACGGCCACCGCGCGCAGCGAGCCACCCTGGCAGAGATCTTTCAGGCGCTCTTTCCCTGCGCTTCGATCACCGGTGCCCCCAAAGTGCAAACCATGCAGATCATCACCACCACCGAAGCAGGGCCGCGAAATATATATACCGGCACCTTCGGTTGGATCGCACCGGACCGACAGGCACACTTCAACGTCGCCATTCGCACCGCATTGATTGACAGACATCAGATGCAAGCCATCTACGGTGTTGGTGCTGGGATCACCTGGGATTCTAACAGCGCCGATGAGTATCAGGAGTGCCTCGATAAAGCGGCGGTTCTATCCCGCCCCGTTGTTGACTTTGCCCTGGTCGAAAGTTTGCGTTGGGTGCCAGGCAAAGGCTATTTCATCATGGCGGAACATCTGTCGCGACTGCAGGCATCGGCGAATTACTTCGATTTCACTTGTGACATGGAGCAGGTCCGCACCTACCTGCAGTCTATGACTGCAACCTTCCCGCAAACCCCGCAGAAGGTCAGGATTTTACTTCACAAAGATGGTCGTCTTGAGGGCACATCAGCGACAATTGAGCCGTCACCATCGCCGCTAATGATTCGCCTGGCGACTAGATCCGTTGACTCACAAAATGTCCTGCTTTATCACAAGACCACGCAACGGCAAATCTATGAGAACTTTCTTGCAGACAAGAATGATGCTGATGAAATTGTGCTTTGGAATGAGCATGGTGAGGTGACTGAGTGTTGTACGGCGAACCTGGTTATTGAACACAATGGAAGGTTGGTCACTCCACCGGTGGACAGTGGTCTGTTGCCTGGGACCTATCGTGATTATCTTTTGCAACGCAGCATTCTGACTGAACAGGTTCTGACTCCTAAGGACTTGCGCGACAGTTCAAAAATCTATTTGATCAATGCGGTGCGGAAATGGCGACGGGCTGTGCTTTGTGATTAGCGGGCTTGGGACAGTCCCCTTAACACCGGGGACAGTCCCAGCTACATTCGACATCCATGCCAATCTAACGGACAACCCCACGAGCAGCATCAAGCCATGCATCCCACTGCACCCCATTTTTTCCAATCCACTCCAAAACATGGCGCTCAATATCCTTCTGTGATTTCTCACCGTTCTGCATCCTGGTGTTCTGCTCATTGATATCCGCCAGCGGCAAAGTGAATACTTCGAAGAATTCCCTTGCTGCAGGATTCGCAGCGAGGAATTTCTTGTTGGCGACAATCTGGATGTCGGCAACCACAAAACCAAGTTTGGCCGGATCGCTGACCGCCCCCTCAACACCCGCCACCGTCATGCGGTCGACCGCTTCCATTTCAACCGGCCGGGGCTTGATTTCAGGCACATTAATCCACATCACATCCTTGCCCGGCTTGAACTTAAAAATCGTCCAGTTCGGTGCCCAGGTGTAGAAAAAGACCGGTTTACCGGCATTGTAGTTGGCCAGGGCATCGGCCATGCTAGCGGTGTAACCGGCCTTGATCAGATTGATGTGTTCTTCCATGCCATAGACATCGAGGTGGTAGGTGATGGTGGTTTCGCAGCCCCATCCTGGCGGGCAAGCCACCAGGTCGGCCTTGCCGTCACCGTTGCGATCAAAGGCTTCCTTGACTTCCGGGCGTTTGAAATCGTCAAGTGACTGAATATTGAATTTATCCACCTCACGCTTCGAGACCAGATAACCTTGCAAACCACCGGCTTTGACGACGTAGCCAAGCACTTCGCCTTTTTCATTGAAGTCTTTCGGCATGTGTTCCTTGTGCATGGGAAACCAGCCGTTGGCCCAGTAGTCGACGTCACCGAAGGCAAGGGCCTGGTAAAAGAGAGGATTCTGCAGCTCCTTTGGCTTCTGCACCTGATAACCGAGTTCTTTCAGTCCGGCACGGACCAGAGCTTCCTGAAAGTAGCCCGTATTCCAGGTGGCTCGGGCAGGCTGAACCTTGACTCCTTTGCCCGGTTTGAGTTGACCAGCAAAGACCGGCAGGGCCAGCGACAGCATCAGCAGAACAAGCAGAATTCGTTGCATACTCTTCTCCTTAGAAACATCACGGTTGGTTACCGTCTAAGTAATCGATAATACAAGATTCTTGGTCAAGGTCAATCTCCGCACAAAAAAACAGCCAGAGGAATCAATCCCCTGGCCGTTAACGATCATACTATTTTAAGCAATTCTACTTGGCAGCGGCACGTGCAGACGCAAGCCAACCGTTCCATTTTTCCTGGTTTTTCACAATCCATTCCTTAACGTGTCGCTTGATATCTTTCTGTGATTTTTCACCTTCCTGCATTTTGGTGTTCTGCTCGTTGATATCACTGAGAGGCAGGGTAAAGACCTTGAAGAACTCTTTCGCTGCGGGATTAGCAGCGAGGAATTCCTTGTTGGCAACAATCTGGATATCGGCAGCCACAAAGCCGAGCTTGACCGGATCACTAACTGCGCCGGTCACGCCGGACATCGTCAGGCGATCGACCTGAGACTCTTGTGCTTCAGTCGGCTTGATTTCAGGAACATTCATCCACACCACGTCTTCGCCTGGCTTGAACTTGAAAATCGTCCAGTTCGGTGCCCAGGTGTAAAAGAATGCCGGCTGGCCGGACTTGTAGCGGGCCAGGGCGTCAGCCATGCTTGCCGAGTAAGAGGCTTTGATTAGATTGATATCATCTTCAAGATCATAGACGTCCATATGATGGGCGATGGTGCCCTCACAACCCCAACCCGCTGGACAGGCAGTCAAATCAGCTTTACCGTCGCCGTTGGCATCAAACGCCTCTTTGACTTCGGGGCGTTTGAAGTCTGCAATGGACTGAATGTTGAATTTTTCGACCTCTTTCTTGGAGACCAGATAACCTTGCAAACCACCAGCTTTGACGACGTACCCGACTTTTTCACCCTTCTCATAAAAATTCTTCGGCATTTGACCGTCGTGGACAGGGAACCAGCCGTTGGTCCAGTAGTCGAGATCACCCAGAGCGAGCGCTTGGTAAAAGAGCGGATTCTGCAGCTCTTTAGGCTTTTTCACATTGTAACCAAGCTCTTTCAGACCGGCACTTACCAGGGCTTCCTGGAAGTAACCTGTATTCCAGGTTGCACGGGCGGGCCGTACCTTGACCCCGTCACCGGGTTTTTGTTGGTCAGCAATCGCCGGAATAGCCAACGATAACATCAGTAAAACTAATAGAATTCGTTTCATGTTTTTCTCCTTTTCAATCTATGGGTGAATGGAAACTATCTTTGAGAGATACCTTGAGTTATGCGGTCGAGAATCATTGCCAACAGCACAATTGACAGGCCACCAATGGTGGCCAGTCCGATCTCCAGAGTATTCAAACCTTGCACAACGGGATTGCCTAAACCACCAGCACCGATTAGTGCGGCGATGACAACCATCGACAGGGCCATCATAATCGTCTGGTTAAGTCCGGCCATGACTGATGGCATTGCAAGCGGGAACTGGACCTTGCGCAAGACCTGCCAGGGGGTGGCGCCAAAAGCGAGGGCCGCCTCAATCAGTTCCGGATGAACCTGGCGGATACCGAGGCTGGTCAAACGAATGATCGGTGGCAAGGCAAAGACGCTGGTTGCCAGGATGCCGGAAACAGTACCGATGCTGAAGAGCATCACCACCGGAATCAGGTAAACAAAAGCCGGGGTCGTCTGCATGGCATCGAGGAAAGGCCGCAGGAACATCTCGAAACGATCGCTGCGACCCGCCATGACACCAAGGGGAATCCCGGCGATAGCACAAAACAGCACCGAACAGATCACCATCGCCAGAGTGGTCATGGTGTCCTCCCAGAGGCCGAGATAGCCAATCAGCAGGAAGGAAAGAACGGTAAACACTGTCACCCGTTTGCCAACATAACGCCAGGCGGCGATGGCAAAAAAGATAATCACCACGAACGGCGGCAGGGTAAAAAAGAGCCATTCCAGACCTTCCAGGCTGATCTCGACCGGCACCTTGA
>PVMK01118425.1_pt1 | contig 32834 bp, 28 predicted proteins | sample 1853481 | NCBI WGS metagenome assembly PVMK01 (sample SAMN08533507, study PRJNA380276) | Marine sediment metagenome, whole genome shotgun sequencing project.
ATCCTGGCCATTGACGATTTTCTCATCCGGCGGGGTCGATTCCGGTTCGATTTCTCTGTTTTGAGCCTTTTTAGAATCAGTTTGAATTTTTATTGTTTTTTTTCCCGGCATGCGGCGACATCTTCTCCCATTGGTTTTGAGTGCTGTTTATCGAACTGAAAAATAAGACAAATTGAAACGTTGTCAAGGAGTTAATAACGGGGTATTATAACCCAAGCTGGAATTGAAGATTGAAGATTGAAGATTGAAGATTTGAGGTATCGCTGCGCTCTGTCTTTTCTGTTAAATAAAGACTGAGCAAAGCGAATCTATTTTCTGACAGGATCAACCAGGCTTCGCTAAAAAGCTTCGCCCTGTCAGGCAGGATTGACAGGATAGAGAAATACGAGTCCAAAATAAATCCTGATAATCTCTGCTGAAAGTCCGCCTTCAGTTTGGTGGGTAAATCTTGTCTAAATAAATGTTTCATATGAGAGGTTAACAAAAAAATGAACATCGAACATTGAACGTCCAACATCGAATAATGAATTCTGTCAATTTAAAAAAAGTCTGAGCAAAGCGAATCTACCCTTCGAAATTCGATTCGGCTAGCTCGTTGCAGGCTGCTGTTGGGTGTTCTGCGGTCCGCTTGTTTTAAAATTTATAAAGCGTAGCGTCATCAATATTCGACGTTCGATGTTGGACGTTCGATGTTCGACGTTCAATCTTTTCACTGTTCCGGACAGGCTAAGTTTCATACGAGCGCCGCCGCTGGCCTGAAAAGCGGCAAGTCAAATCGAAAAAGAAACTATAGAAAAGAGAATAATGAATATCGAATAGTCGATGCCGAAGGAAGTATTCTATCGATATATATTAATTCAAAAGACTGAGCGCAGCGATTCCACCTTCGACGATTCTGCGGTTCGATATTCGATATTCTGCGGTTCGCTGTTCAACCCAGCCGCCAGCTGCCAAAGCGGCCAGTTTAATCAGAAAAAAACTACATTACTGTAATAAATAATGCAGTTTCATACGAGGGCTCAAGGTTGCATTCTCGTCGCTGGACCGCATTAGGGGTGCGTATTTACGAGAAAAGTGTCAGCTTTGTCAGGTCTAATCCAAAATTTGGATTCAAATTGGCAATTATTAGGGGAAATGAGCATTATTAACAAGGACTTCGGGTCTTTAATGCCTTCTTTGTCCTTAACTCTGAACGTTGAACCCCGAACCTGTGAACGGTTACCTTAGGCGAGATGGTTGTGCACCCACCGTCGAATCTTTTTGCAAACCTAAAAACATTGTACAGACCGGGATCGATCCACGACACGGACCGCATCACTTATCGCTGCTTCCTTCCGGATCTGACGAGATTCGTGACCGTCTGTTGCGTGGCGTCCGATCGAAATGATTTAAGAATTTACAGCATAAGATCCTCGGGCGGGAATTCAGCCCCGCATTAAGCGGATTTCGGGTAAAGGGCACCGCTAGCTCCCCGCCTAGCACAACCAATGATTAGCATACCCAAAAATGACCTTTTTGCAAGAAAAAAACGAAAAAAAAATCCTGCGCACCGTCCGAGAGACCCTCTCGGTCCACCGGATGTTTAGCCGGGGAGATTCGGTTCTGGTGGCTGTCTCCGGAGGCCCGGATTCTGTTGCCCTTGCCCATGTTTTACTTACCCTGGCAGAGGAATATTCCCTTCGACCGGCAATCGTCCACCTGAATCACTGCTTGCGCGGCCCGGATTCCGACCGTGACGCTGAATTTGTAAACGCCCTTGCCCGACAGCTCGGGGTGCCGATTTATGCGGAAAAAAAAGATGTGCTTGCATTTCGACGCAGCCGCCGCCTTTCACTGGAAGAAGCCGGGCGAAGGATTCGCTATGACTTCTTCGACGCGGTCGCCGAAAAATATGGGTTCAACAAAATTGCCCTGGGACACCACAGTGATGACAATGCTGAGCTGGTGCTCATAAATCTGCTGCGAGGAAGCGGGCCCCTGGGTCTTTCCGGCATCGCGCCGGTCAGGGAGGGTAAAATCGTACGCCCGCTGATTCACCTGAGGCGATCAGCGATAATCGATTATCTTGCCGAAAAAAAATTACCGTATGTTACCGACGCATCCAACACCGACCCGGCGTTTATGCGCAACAAAATTCGTCACCATTTAATTCCGGAGCTGCAAACCGCTTACAATCCGAGAATCATAGAAACCCTCAACCGACTTGGGGAAATCCTGCGGGCCGAAGACCAATGGTTCGATGACGCCTTGGAACCTGTTTTAAAACAATGTGTCTCATTCAGGGATGATCAAAAAATCAGTCTGGCCCTGTCCGATTTCAATCAACTGCCCAAGGCGGTCAAAAGGCGTGTTATCCGGAAGGCAATTCTAAGCGTTAAGAAAGATCTGAGACGCATCACCCTTTTGCATGTAGACGATATTCTGCACCTGATTGAAAAAGGTCGGGTTACCGGCCGGTTGAACTTACCCGACGGCGTCCTGGTGGAGAGAAACACCGCCGAGTTAACTATTGCAAAAAAGAAGAAATGTCAGAAAACAAAATGATTCAGTATATTACATGAAATTCCAACGGACTATCAATATACGATTTCCGCAACGGGGACCTTATTCATAAAGGAAGCCGACATTTCAATGACCCTTTGTGAGATGGATGCCGATGATTTGCCCGATTTTAATGAAACCGGAGCACACGTTGCTTTTTTCGATCTGGATCGGCTGCTGTTCCCACTCCTTGTCCGCAACCTTCGACCGGGAGACCGGTTTTCCCCGCTGGGGGTAAACGGCACTCAAAAAGTAAAAAAATATTTTATCAATCACAAGATTCCTGCTGCACAACGCAAAAAATGCCCTTTGCTGCTGAGCGGCGGGAATATTATCTGGATTGCCGGTCATCGCATCGATAATGCCGTGAAAGTGAGCCCTCAGACCCGGCGAGTCCTCAAGGCCGAACTTTTGCTTGCTTAATGTGCGATAATGATTAGATTTGCTGTGGAAGTTCAGGCAGATCACGAAGATGTAAAAAAGCTAATAGATCTCTCACAGAGCTCACAGAGTCCGCAGAGAAAAATAAAAACACCCTGTGATCTCTGCGGGCTCTGCGAGATAACAAGAAAATGCTTACAACTAAGCAAATTTCTGATGACCGAAATTAGAACCAACGCCGACAACTTGACCCTTGATATTTCGTTCAAGATACAGGATAATACTGGAAAAATTGTCGATTGAAGATTTACTAATCCAGATATCGTTGATTAGTTGATTAGGGTGATTGAATAGGTTGATTAAGGAAAAGAAGGTGATTAGGTTAACTTAATAAACCAATCAACTAACTCAACTTAATCAACTAAATATACTTAATAAACCAATCAACTAACTCAACTTAATCAACTAAATATACTTAATAAACCAATAAACTCAATCAACCATTCAACCAGTAAACTATTCAACGAGGTCTGTAAATATTCATTTACTACAGCGCAGGAGGTAAACACATTTGAATCCGTTTTATAAAAATCTGGCGTTATGGCTGGTCATCACCCTGATGATGGTCATGCTCTACAACCTTTTCAGTCAACAGCGGATGGCTGAAACCAGCATCAGCTATACCGAATTTCTGAACATGGTCGAAAATGAGCGGGTGGCCGAGGTGGTGATACAGGGCCAGGAACTGTACGTCACGGATACCAATCGCAACCGTTTGAAGATATATGCTCCCCCGGACAACGATCTCATCAATATTCTCAGAAAAAAAGGCGTTGTCATCAGCGCCAAACCACCGGCGGAGAATCCCTGGTATATGTCCGTTCTGGTGTCATGGTTTCCAATGCTGGTGCTGATCGGCGTTTGGATCTTTTTCATGCGCCAGATGCAGTCCGGTGGCGGCAAAGCGCTTTCATTCGGCAAAAGCCGCGCGCGCCTGCACACTGATCAATCGGAGAAAGTGACTTTTGAGGATGTGGCCGGCATTGACGAGGCCAAAGAAGAGCTGGGAGAAATTGTCGAGTTCCTGCGGGACCCAAAAAAATTCACCCGGTTGGGCGGACGAATCCCTAAGGGAGTTCTTTTGATGGGTCCGCCGGGTACCGGAAAAACACTTTTGGGGCCGGGCGATTGCAGGAGAGGCCGATGTTCCTTTTTTCAACATCAGCGGCTCCGACTTTGTCGAGATGTTCGTGGGTGTCGGTGCGTCCCGGGTGCGCGATCTATTCGTCCAGGGAAAGAAAAACGCACCCTGTATCATATTCATTGACGAGATCGATGCCGTCGGCCGACATCGCGGTGCGGGTCTCGGAGGCGGACACGACGAAAGAGAACAGACCTTGAACCAGCTTCTGGTTGAAATGGACGGATTTGAATCCAATGAGGGCGTTATTCTGATATCGGCCACCAACCGGCCGGATGTCCTCGATCCTGCGCTGCTGCGCCCGGGCCGTTTTGACCGGCAGGTGGTTGTATCCATGCCGGACATTAGAGGGCGTGAAATGATTCTCAAGGTACACATGAAAAAAACGCCCATTGCTCCCGATGTGAAACCTTTGATTCTGGCCAAGGGAACTCCGGGGTTTTCCGGGGCCGATCTGGAAAATCTGGTCAATGAAGCCGCTTTGCTGGCCGCCAAACGAGACAAAGAAAAAGTTGAAATGATAGACTTTGAAGAATCCAAAGACAAGGTCTACATGGGATTGGAACGCAAGTCGAAGGTGATCAAGGAAGAAGACCGCAAAGTAACGGCCTATCATGAGGGCGGACACGCGTTGGCCGCCCGGTTCTTACCCGAAACCGATGCAGTTAACAAAGTAACCATCGTACCCAGAGGGCGCGCTGCCGGCATTACATGGTTTTTACCCGAAGAACGCGATTTCAAATTCAAAGATCAGCTTGAAAGTGAGTTGGCGGTAGCATTCGGCGGACGGGCGGCCGAAGATATTATCTTCAACCGGATCAGTACCGGTGCCGCCAATGACATCAAGCAGGCCACAAATCTGGCGCAACAAATGGTAAGGACCTGGGGCATGAGCGAAACTCTGGGCCCCTTGTCTTATGCCAAAGGTGAAGAGCAGATCTTTCTCGGCCGGGAAATCGCCCAACACAGGGATTATTCCGAAGCCACCGCTCAAAAGATCGACGAAGAGATCAATAAGTTGATCAAAGATGCCTATCAACGCGCAACGGATGTGTTAAACGAAAATGTGGACATCCTTCACAAACTGGCGGAAAATGCTGCTCGAAAAAGAAACCGTCCTGGGCAAAGAACTGGATGAACTGATTCAGTCCTTAAGACCCGGCATCAAACTTCCTTCAAAAAATATAGATGATACCGAGCCGGAGTCCCAAAACAGCTTCTGAAACATCCTGATTGCAGATATCGTTGATTATTTGACTGGTTGAGTGAGTTTGATTGGTTTATTAAGTTGATTGAGGATATTGGTCGATTTGGTTGACTGGTTTATTAAGTTGATTCGTTGATTAAGGAAACAATATTAATCGGAACCTTCAGCTTCTTTTTGAGATAGGCGATATATTCATTAAGCATTTTATTAAATGTATATAACCTTCTGCTTTGAGCTTTTCTGAAGAATCATAATGATTTATAAGCCATAATCCAGACATAGTTGAATAGTTTACTGGTTGAATGGTTGATTAGGTAAATTATAGTTATAATTTCATAATGTTACGGTTGTTTAAACATGAAGTGTCCAATCATTTTGCAAATATGGGATAAATCCATATTTACAACCCCGTAACCATTCAACCCAATCAACCAGTCAACTCAATCAACTTCTTTTTCTTAATCAACTATTCAACCAGTCACCCCAATCAACTTCTTTTTCTTAATCAACCAGTCAACCTAATCAACTCAATCAACGTATTCAGTCACCCTATTCCACGAGATCTGTAATTAGTGAATCTGCCGCAAGACATATCATTTTTCCTGGCGGGACTATACTCTGGAACTTGGCCGGCAGACCTGTATTATGGGAGTGGTGAACGTAACGCCGGACTCTTTTTCCGATGGCGGACGATTTTATGATCACCATGCCGCGGTGGCTCAAGGTGAAAAGCTGGCAGCCGAGGGGGCCGCTGTCATCGACATCGGCGGGGAATCCACGCGCCCGTTTTCAGAACCGGTAACCGCCGAAGAAGAAATCCGCCGGGTTGTGCCGGTGATCGAAAAGCTGGCACAACGGGTCTCGGTGCCGATTGCCATCGATACCACCAAAGCAGAGGTTGCCCGCCGGGCGCTGGAAGCCGGTGCCTCAATCATCAACGATGTGTCGGCCCTGCGCTTAGACCCCGGCATTGCAACGCTGGCCGCTGAATCCGACACCCCGCTGATCCTGATGCATATGCTGGGAGAGCCCAAATCCATGCAGGTCTTGCCCCACTATGATAATCTGATAGAGGAAATCCTCACATTTCTGGAAGATGCCGTTGAAAGAGCCGAAAAACAGGGTGTTTCCCGTGCCAAAATAATGGTGGATCCCGGAATCGGATTCGGTAAAACGGTGGCGCATAATTTACTGTTAATTAAGCATCTCCAAGCCTTTAGGCGCCTGGATCTTCCCATTCTCATCGGGACTTCGCGCAAAGCCTTCATTCGCAAAATCCTCAAAGACACGCATGACCGGGACATCCCACCGGATCTTCCCATTGTGGAAAGCGGTACCCAGGCCACCGTGGCGGCCGCCATAATGAACGGCGCCCATATCGTGCGGGTTCATGATGTGGCAAATACCATTGCAACTGTCAAAATTCTGGATGCATTGATGAATGTGGAAAAGATAGAAGATGAGGAAAAGATAGAAGATGGGAAGGTGAGAAGCAACGGAATTTGGAAGTGGGAATGCGGAGTGCGGAATGAAAAAGAATAGAAGATGAGAAAAAGATAGAAGATTTGAAGTTGGGATGATGGAAGATAAAGATGGGATGGATGGATGATTAGGATGAACAATGTGATGGAAGACGGAGGCAATGGAATTGGAAATTCACAACTAAATTGACTCGAATAATAATCCGCCTGCCCTGTTCAATTCTTCGAAGAAGACGAGCGGAGCGCATTTAACTGGGGTGTGAATCCGCCTGCCCAATGAAATCTTTGTTGCCTTTATTTCATCGGGGTTCAATCCGTGTTCCAATATTTACAACTTACAACCCCCAACTCACAACTTACAACTCACAATCAACCCAATCAACCCAGCGAAGCTGCCAACGATCACAACGATCTTAACGTTCTAAACCATCAAAAGGATAATTATTAATGCTTAATTTTAAATTCAAAACTTAAAATTCAAAATTAACAACTCACAACCTACGACATACAACCCACAATAAACTCAATCAACCAATCAACCACACACCTCGTTGATCTAATGAACCCTGAACGCTGAACCTTCAACCCTGAACGCTGAACCCTGAACCATTGAACCCCTGGACGGCTACGAAATTTGCATTCTACAGTAGGGTGTGATATTTTTAAGGCTGAATGATTAAATCCAGATATCGTTAAGTTAAAGGTGGGCCCTAAATGATTATCTTGAGTAATTTTCTAACCGCAATCGCCAAGGTGTTGGACATTGTCCTTTCCATTTTCATGTGGATTGTTATCGCCCGCGCGGTTCTGTCATGGGTAAACCCTGATCCTTATAATCCCATCGTTCGTTTTATTCACAAAGTAACCGAACCCGTACTTTACCAGATTCGTAGAAGAATCCCCTGGAGCTTCGGCGGTATCGATTTTTCTCCGATCATCGTTTTTTTGGCTATCATCTTTCTGCAGCGATTCGTGGTGCACAGTCTCTATGGATTGGCACAAATGCTGCCTTAACAGAAACGTTGAGATCCTATGAACATAACGCCTCTTGATATCCATCAGCAGAAGTTCAGAACCAGAATCCGCGGGTTTGACATCAGAGAAGTGGACGCATTTCTCGAGCAAATGGCCCATGTCTTTGAGTCATTGCAAATAACCCAAACAAATATGCAGGAAGAAGCCCGACGTCTTGAAATGGAAATCCGGGGATATCGAAAGCGCGAGGAAACCTTTAAGCGGGCGTTGCTGAATTCTCAAAAAGTTCTGGATCAAATGAAGGACAATGCCCGCAAGTCGGCTGAACTGATTATCGCCGAGGCCGAGGTGAAGGCGGAAAAAATTTTGAACAAAGCCCACAATCGACTTGTGCAACTGCACGAGGACATATCGGAATTGAAACGGCAGCGTGTGCAAATCGAGGTGCAGATCGGTTCAATTCTCGAGGGCCACGGCAAGCTGCTTGAAATCAGCAAGGAAGGCACCAAGGCAATGGATGAGGAGGATGCCAAGCTGAAATTATTGAAACAGGCGAAATAAAGAATTCCGGTATAGGCCCTTAGGGGTGGGGTCTGATGACATGGTGTAAGGAACGTAAGGTCGGTGTCAGGTGTCAGGGAGTGGAAGTGCTGAACACTCGTGTGAAACTACACATAGTTAGAACAGCGAACCGCAGAATTTCGAAGGGTGGAATCGCTTTGCTCTGTTTTTTTTAAAATAGACAGAATACATTATTTTATGGCAAAACATTTTCGTCACCAAGACATCAAAACACAAAGATTAATTTTTACAAACAGTTTTGCTTTGTGTCTTTGTGCCTTGGTGGCCATTTTTCCGGTTTATCCGAGATAGGCATTTTAGATCACTTCTAACTTTTCCGGCTTGTCCGGGTTTGTTCATCAGGAGTATTGAATGGCAAAAATTGATGCATTTTTTAAATTAATGAATGAACAGGGGGCTTCCGATCTTCATTTGACCTCGGGCCAACCCCCGGCGCTTCGAGTTCGCGGTGAAATTGAACGGGTTAAATTTAAAGTCCTGGACAGCGATGATTTAAGGGGCATGCTGTACGAGATCGCTCCGGAACAGAAGATAAAAATATTTGAAGAAAGCGGAGACATCGATTTCGGCTACGAGATACCGGGACTCGCCAGGTATCGTGCCAATTTCTTTATGCAAAGAAATGGTGTTGCAGCGGTTTTCAGAGAAATTCCCAGTGAGATTATGACCGCAGATATGCTCGGCCTGCCGCCGGTGGTGTCAAAGCTGGCAACACTCCCAAGAGGGCTGGTCCTGGTCACCGGCCCCACCGGCAGTGGAAAATCTACAACCCTGGCGGCGATAGTCGATGTGGCCAACCGTTCACGCAAAGATCACATTATCACCGTCGAAGACCCGATTGAATTTGTGCATCAAAGCAAGGGTTGCATCGTTAATCATCGCGAGGTGGGCATTCATACGAATTCGTTTTCAACGGCCTTGCGCGGTGCTCTGCGTGAGGACCCGGACATTATCATGGTGGGGGAAATGAGGGACCTTGAAACGATTTCTCTGGCGGTGGAAGCAGCATCCACCGGTCACCTTGTTTTTTCCACATTGCACACATCCAGCGCTTATAAATCCGTAGACCGGGTGATCGAAGTGTTCCCGTCCCAGGAACAACCCCTCATCCGATCGACCCTGGCCGATGGACTGCGAGCCGTTATCGCTCAGACTCTTTTTAAGCGCATCGACCGCAAGGGTCGCGTCGCAGCGCTGGAAATTTTGATTGCCAATCCGGCTGTGCGCAATTTAATCCGGGAAGGCAAAACCCATCAGATCCCTTCCATGATCCAGACCGGTAAAAAATACGGTATGATCCTGTTGGATGACTCCATTATGGATCTTTTTAAAAAAGGAATGATCAGCGCGGATGAAGCATATGCCAAATCAAACGAAAAGGGCAGATTCAGAGCCATGCTCCAAGCGCCACCGGCGGATTTTACGGAAGTCTAGTACATAGATCCATAAAAACGGTAACGTAAAATCTGAGGAATGGATTCTAATTCTAATTAAAAAAGATATCAGACAGGATTTACAGGATCATCTGGATAGAAAGGCCTTCGGCCGGTAAAGAAGCTCAAGGTCGCAGATCCGCCGTTCTCTGGAGGGCTGAAAGCTGAAAGCGGGTAAAAGACGGAGAGACAGCAAGAAAAAAAGTTATGAAGTTGAGAAGTTTAGAAGATAAGTCGGTGAGAAGGATTACGGATGAGGCATTAAGGCAAAGGGGTTAGTTTCAGCAACGGTCTATCTCGCCGCAGGCGATAAAAAATCCAATAGATCCTGTAAATCCTGTCAAAAATGGGAAATTAAAGATCGAATCCATTCAACACTCAGTGTCCTTGTAGGGAAAATAATTATGAAAAAACAGGAAATAGATCATATTTTGGTAAAGATGCTGGACTATCATCGTGATGTTTCCGACCTGAATTTTACGGTGGGGAAACCCATGCAGGTCGAAAGTGCCGGAGAGCTCATCCCGGTTGACATCAAACCAAATTTTAAAACACTGTCGCCTTTTCAGACCGAAATTCTGGCCCTGAATCTAATCAACCAGGACCGTCGCTTGACAAAAACGCTGCTCAACGAGGGATCCTGCGATTTGTCCTACAGTTTACCCGGCAAAGCCCGCTTCAGGATCAACGTCTTTTCCCAGGGCGGAAACCTGTCCATCGTTCTGCGAAAACTCGAGTCAAAAATACCGACGATCCAGGAACGCAATCTACCCAAAACCATGTATCAAATTGCCGAGGAAAAAAACGGTCTCGTATTTGTCACCGGTGCCACAGGTTCCGGAAAAGCGACGACGCTGGCAGCGTTACTGGATCAAATCAACGAATCCAAATCCGTACATGTCATTACCCTTGAAGATCCCGGTGGAATATCAGCATCCCCATAAAAAATCCACCTTTAACCAGCGAGAGCTCGGACTCGATTTTGATGCCTATGCCACCGGCTTGCGGGCCGCTCTGCGCCAGGCCCCCAAGGTAATACTGGTCGGCGAAATGCGCGACAGAGAGACGGTGGAGATCGGACTGAGTGCCGCCGAAACCGGCCATCTGGTATTGACCACCCTGCATACGGTTGATGCCGGTTCCACTGTCAACCGCATCATCGGTATGTTCCCCAATGAAGATGAGCGTCAGATACGGATTCGACTTGCAGATGCGGTACGCTGGATCGTGTGTCAGCGATTACTGCCGAAAATCGGCGGCGGACGGGTGGCTACCTTTGAAATAATGGGAACAAATTTAAGGGTCCAGGATACGATACTGCATGGAGAATCCGATGGAAAAACCTTTTACGATATCATGGAAGCCGCCGGTGCATTCGGTATGGTGACCTTTGACCGGCACCTTGTAGGATTGTATGAGGAGGGTCAAATCACCCAGGAAACCGCCATGGCCTTTGCTTCCCAGAGAGGAATCGTCGGCCGCGGTATTGATTCCGTAAAAAGCGCGCGCGGGGAAACCACCACCGATATTGAAAAACTTGAAATCGATCGCACTTACAACAAGGCGATCTAAAAAACCGAATATTGGTATCGTTGATTGGTTGATTAGGTTGACTGGTTGATTAAGGAAAAGAAGTTGATTGAGTTGATTAGGTATGGGAAAAAAGTTGATTGGTTGATTAGGTTGATTAAGGAAAATGAATGGGGCGATGGCTTACAAATCCTTTGAAGAGTTAGAAGTTTATAAAGTGCCAAGACAATGGCCGCAAAAAGCACCGTGATTTCAATTAATTGTATAAATTCCGATACATCAGTTAATAAAATGCTAAACGGATATATGACAATCTCGTAAAAAGTCAAAATTATCGAATTTCAATCTCATAACCTATTGAAATTATTAAGTGTGAAATTTGAAAATTGGTTCTTTTCGGACTTTTTACGAAACCATCATATATAGCCTATCTCAAAAAAAGGAAGAATCAACTCAATCAACGAATCAACTTAATAAACCAATCAACTCAGTCAACCAAGTCACCCCAACAAACAACATACAACCCACAATATACAACAAACAACACACAACCCACAATCAACCAATTAACTCAATCAACCCAGTTAACTTAATCAACCAATCAACCCAGCGAAGCTGCTAACGATCCTAACGATCCAAACGAACATAACGATCCTAACGCTCTAAACGAACATAACCATCTCAACGATCCAAAAGGTAACTATGGACATTACATGCAACAACTGTTCAGGTAAGTTTCGAATCCCCGATGAAAAGATCCCGCGCGGGCGGATATCTACTGTCCCCTGTCCCAAATGCAAAACGCGGATTTCGCTGGATCCTGCCAAAAAATCCGCCGGGAGCGTGGCTGCCGAGGAGAAATCAAACCCGAGCGAAGACTTAGACTTTAGCGAGAAGCCTTTTGATTTTATTGAAGAGGAAGGTCTAACGGCCCTTTTGTGCGAACAAAATCCCGTTGCCAGGCAAACCATCGAAAATGCCCTGAATCTGATGGACTATCAGATCACGGTTGCGGAAAGTGCACGGGACGCACTCAAACGAATGCGGTACCATGTCTATGATCTTATCGTCGTCAATGAAAGCTTTGACACGAATAATCCGGATTCCAACGGGGTACTGATCTTTCTGGAGCGCCTGGGCATGTCGGTGCGCCGCAATATTTTTGTTGCTATGATCTCCGACCGATATCGCACCATGGACAACATGATGGCGTTTCACGACAGCGTCAATTTAATTGTCAACCTCAAAAACATTGAAGATGTCGGCAAAATCCTGAGTCGCGGAATCACGGATACCGAGCTGTTTTACAATATATACAAAGAAACTCTCAAAGAAATCGGCTGAGGCCTTCCAGCTTCGCTGTGTGTGTTGGGTGTTGTACGTTGGGTGTTGTAAGTTGTGTGTTGTGGGTTGGGGGTTGGGGATTGATTGAATTGATTGGGTTGATTCAGGAAAAAGGCAAAAGGCTAAAGGCAAAAGGCTAAAGGCAAAAGGTTAAAGGCAAAAGGTTAAAGGCTAAAGGCAAAAGGATACGTTTTTTTTATTGTGAATTAAGCATTAATAATTAAAAATTATCCTTTCAGTTCTTTTCACCTTTCACTTATCACTTTTCACATTCTTTTTGCCTCCAACCTCAAACCTCCAACCGCGCAGCGCCTGCCTCCAACGGCCGCAGGCCCTCCCTTGTTTATAACATCCTTGACAATAACAGTGAACTTACGGTAAAGCGGTTTGCAGCAGTGGAAAGAGGGTGTAAGATTTATTTAAAAACAAAATTGAGATGTTTGAGTCAAAATACGGGATAAATAGGGAAAAGAGATGGAACTATTTTTAATTAAGTACATAAATAAAATGTTAAAAAAGGCAAATTATGAATATGACTTGGCCACTAATTCTTGGTGTGCCAGCGTGGATGAGTTGCCAGGCGTTTATGCACAGGCTGACACTATTGAAGATGTACGCTCTGAGCTCGCTGAAATAATTGAAGAGTATGTATTTGTATCGTTGCAGGAGGGACATCCACTACCGGAATTTAAAGACTTTCGCAAAGTTGCTTAATAAAAATGCCTAAAATTAATCCCGTCTCAAGAAAGGAATTAATCTTCAAGCTTAAAGCATTGGACTTTGAAGGTCCTTTCAGAGCAACAAAACATCAATACATGATTAAAGGAAGCAGAAAATATTTATTCCGAATCCGCACACGGAGGTAGATATCGGCATACCTCTATGTAAAGAAGATTATAAGGCAGATTGGAATATCACAAGATGAATTTATCAAATCATGAGAGCTGACACCCAACCTCTCTGCGCACTTCACGTTCTCTGCCTGCCCCGTAAGTAGGAACTATCGTACTGGGGTGGCTAATTTTCCTTTCAGCCCTCCAGAGAACGGCGGATCTGCGACCTTGACCTTTGAGCTTGTTTGTCCTCCAGAGAACGGCAGATCTGCGACTTTGAGTCCTCCAACGTGACGGCGGACAGCCGTTTGAAATGAACTTAATCAACCCTTCAACTCTTTCGCCTTTCGCCTTTGACCTTTATCCTTTTCCATCACATTTTTCATCCTAATCATCCATCCATCCATCCGTCCTCCGACCTCTGACTTCTGACCTCCGGTATTCCCATTTTCTATCTTTATGCTGTTACAAATCAACTAATTAACTATTCAACTTAATCAACTCTTTATCTTTTCAGCTATCTTTTCACTTAATTTTTTGCCTCAAACCTCCAACAGCCGAAGGCCCTATCTTCCTACCTTCCCATCTTCTCAACTTCCATCTTTCGCCTTAAGCTTTAATTTTCCGCATTCCCACTTCCGACTTCCATTGCCTCTCACCATCCCAACTTCTTTCCTTATAGCCTCCAACCTCAAACCTCCGACCGCACAGCGCCCGCCCCCAACCTAAAGCGAAGCGCTCCTCCAACGGCCGCAGGCCTCTTCACCCTCCGGCAATCATGGGGATCAAAAAGACCTCCGAGTTATCCGGGACAATGGTTTTATCAAAATTGAGCCGCGACACATATCTGTCGTCAATGCGCACCACCGGATAGGGATGGGCATCTTTAATTTCAGCGAGCAGGTCGCTTATCGTCATGCCCTCATGCCAGGCAACCGTGTGGCCGTTGATCTTAATCATTTTGTATGCGGTTTGTTGTAGGTTGCATGTTGTGGGTTGTATGTTGTGGGTTGTAAGTTGTGAGTTGTGGGTTGGGGATTGATTGAGGTGATTCAGGAAAAAGGAGAAAGGCTAAAGGTAAAAGGATACGATTTTTTAGTTGTGAATTAAAAATTAAGCATTAATAATTAAAAATTATCCTGTCAGCCTTGAGCCTTCACTTTTCCCCTATCTTTTACCTCCAACCTCCAACCTCCAACGGCCGCAGGCCCTATCCTCTCACCTTCTCACCTTCTATCTTTTCACCTTCTATCTTTTCCCACCACCCCATTAGCCTCTAAAACCTGAAGTACCCCCCCCAAATCGATACCCAGGCGTTTTACCGTTTCAACGGTGGGGATACCGTCGGCGGTCCATCCTCTGCGTTTATAAACCGCGTCTTTAAGCTTTTTGTATTGTTCACAGCGCAATTGCCGTAAAAGCGCTGTTTTTTCGGCGATGGTCTTATCGGAAATATCGACTCGATATTTATCCTTAAGCTGGGTGTCGTAGCGCTCGGCCCTGGACTCGTATTCCAGCTCGGTTACCGGTCCCATCGCCCGGTACGGGATTTCGTCGTGTTGCGCCCGGCCGAAGCCCATTTTCAGGTTGAAGATACGCTGGAAATTATAGACCGCCTCACTCATTTTTACCAGGTCGTCGGGCTGGGACGCCCGTCCGGTCACTGCACTGAAAAAGTCCGCATACCATTGCAGGTGTTTGATGACTTTGGCCGGTTGCTCTGTATCCTTATTGTCCTCGGGGATGATATCATTCCAGGGCAGCTTGCAAAGGCCGCAAAGGGAAAACCAGGTGCGAAACATGGGAAACCAGTGCAGCGCTTCGGCCTTCTGTTCGAAGGTCGGCATAAAATTGTGGACCATATCCAGAAAAATCAGCCAGGCTTCATCGTGCTGGGGGCCTTTGAGCGCCAGGCCGTAACCTGCCTGCTGGGCCAGGGATTCTTTGGTCATGTATTCGGAGAATTCCAGCCCTTTGGACTCCATGCCGATGTCGGCCATGACGGCGGCATCGGCTGCGAAATCCGCGGCAAATATTTCTTTCATTTTGCGAACACCGCGACCGATAATCCGGCCGAAGCCCTCACCAGTAGCCATTTGATGAACAAGCTCCAGGGCGTTTAAGCGATTGCCGAAACTCAAATCCAGGCCGCCGGTGTGGTCTTCATTGATCAGTCCCATTTCAAAGCATTCCATGGCAAAGGCAACTCCTGTGCCCACCGATATGGTGTCCAGACCATAGGCGTCGCAGTAAAAATTTAATTCCACGACCGTATTGGGGTCAAAGATGCCCAGATTGGATCCGCAACCGGCAATGGTTTCATACTCGGGGCCGTCCACAAAGACTTTCCGGCCCTTAAACGGCCCGGTCAGCGGCACAAAGTCCTTTATCCCGTGGGAGCAGGCCACCGTACAGCCCATCCAGCAGCCGTCAAAGCCCGGGTCGAACAGACGGCGGTAGACCTCCTGGCCCAGATTAGGCGCCTGGGGATGCGATCCGTAACGAAAATTGTGGGTCGGCAGCAAATCGTGATCATTCATGATGGTGACCAGGTGGGTGGTGCCGATGCGTGACATTTCGTTCTGTTTGGGATCCAGTTCGACGATTTCGCGGGAGTGCAATTTGGCGACAGCTTTTAAGCGGTCCTTATCGGCCGGCTTATTGGTATCGGCCGTTACCGTGTTCCAGCGCACCACCAGGGCTTTAAGGCCTTTGTCGGCAAAAACGGTGCCGATGCCCCCGCGGCCGGCCTGTTTATAGCGGGCGCGTTTGCGCTTGGTGTCATACCAGGTAAAATTTAAACATCCGATCAGGGTGTTTTTGGCGCCCGGGCCGGCCGACACCACGGAAATACTGCGCGGTTTTCCCCCGGCAAAATGCCCGGTGAGAAGCTCGGACAGCTCATAGGCATTAGCCGGCAGGCCGGTGGCCTCTAATATCTGAACCCGGCCGTCGATACCATCGATGTAAATGACCGTATCCTGGGATGTTTTGCCCTGAATTTGAAGGGCGTCAAAACCGGAAAACTTCAGGTAGGGGCCGAAATATCCACCGACGTTGGAGTCTATTACCGACCCTGTCAGCGGCGAAAGGGTGGTGACGATGCTTTTGCCGGAACCCGGATAGATGGGCGTACCCCCCAGTGGGCCGGAGGCGATGCAGATGGCATTTGCCGGGTCATTCCAGCGGGTGGTGGACTCGACGGCATTCCAGAGCAGCCAGAGATCATACCCTTTGCCACCGACAAATATGTCTCTGATTTTTGGTTCAACCGGTTTAATTACCATCTTCCGGGTGGAGATATCCACGGACAGGGTCTGATCGGCATATCCTTTTTCGATCTCAGGCCGTTTGTATTCCAGGGTTTTGACGACGTTCAATTCATAATCAGGCATCGTTTAACTCCTTTAGGTATTTTTGGGTTTCAATATGAATCCATTTATATATTCAAGTTTGTCTACAATCAAGGGTCAATTAGGTTAGGATGGTTTGGATCGTTTAGATGGTTAGGATCGTTGAGATGGTTTAGTTCGTTAGAATCGTTAAGAGCGTTTAGATGGTTTAGTTCGTTAGGATCGTTAAGATCGTTTAGATGGTTAGGATCGTTTGGAGCGTAAGATCGTTGGCAGCTTCGCTGGGTTGATTGTGGGTTGTGGGTTGATTTAGGAAAAAGGTTAAAGGTTAAAGGCTAAAGGTCAAAGGAAAAAAAGTTGATTAGTTGTATGCTGTGAGTTGGGGGTTGCAAGTTGTAAATATTGGGACACGGATTGAACGGATTCACACGGATTATTATTCGAGTCAATTTAGTTGTGAATTTAAAATCGATGTGGCCACAAAATGGCCCAAAAGGCACAAAAATATAATTTCACGTATTTTTTACCTTTAGCCTTTGACCTTTATCCTGCATCCTTTGACCTTTGAGCCTTGAGCTTGTTCGCCTTCAGCCTTGAGCTTTCATCTTCTCACCTTCCATCCGTCCTCCGATCCCCGACCTCTGACTTCTGACCTCCGGTATTCTCATTTTCTATCTCTATGCTGTTACAAATCAACTAATTAACTATTCAACTTAATCAACTCTTTATCTTTTCACCTATCTTTCCGCCTTCCATCTTTTCCCACCTTCACACCATCCCAACTTCTCAACTTCTATCTTTTCCCACCTTCCATTCTTTTTCATTCCGCATTCCGCATTCCCAATTCCGACTTCCCTTGTTTCCCACCTTCCATCTTTTCACCTTTGACCTTTGACCTTTCACCTTTATCCTTTTTTACCTCCAACGGCCGAGTGCCCTATCCTTTGACCTTGCACCTTTATCCTTTTTACCTCCAACAGCCGAAGGCCTAACGCTCCAAACGCCCATAACGAACTAAACCATCCAAACGATCTAAACGTTCTTAACCATCCAAACGAACCTAACGATCTAAACCATCTATTTCAGCGCTTCTTCCATCTTAAACCTGCGGTAGGGTGAAAATTCTCCCAAGATTAAATCATCGGTTTCGTTCGGTCTGCCGGCTACCGTCCGGGCAGCCGTTTCGGCGATGCCGGGTGCCAGCATCAGCCCCTGGCCGCACATGCCGGTGGCATGGAACAAGCCTTTGATTTCCCGGTTCCATCCAATCAGCGGCGAGCCGTCCGGCGTCATGGGATAGAGGCCCCGCCATGTCCGGCGGACGCGCAGGTTCTTCAGCCGGGGCAGAAGGTTCACCATGCGGGCACAGACCTGGGGTAAAAATTGCGATGTCTCGCGTTTGTCCTTGCCGATGATCGGCGGATCAGGGGTGATGCAAAAGATGACCTGACCCTGTTTGTTTTGATAAAAATAATAGTTTTTAGAACCTGCTGCCGGCCGGATATCCACCACCATGCACTTAAAAAAAGGCTGGACCGGCTCGGTGATGGCGCCCTCATGGGAATCGGGGGTAATCGGTATGTCAACGTTTACGGTTTTACCCAGCTCCGGGGAAAATGGTCCGGCGGCATCGATCACCACGGCCGTATCATATCGGACCTTATCGGTGGCAATACCGACCACTTTGCCTTTTCGGCACAGGATTTCAGTGATTTTTTCGTTAAAATGAAACTCGGCGCCCAGTTTCAGGGCCCGGCGATAGAATGCATTCACCGCCAGCAAAGGGGGAAATCGAGCCGTCATCGGGTGAAACCGTACCGCCGCGCAACCCCTGGGGATTGATTCCGGGGATGATCGCCTGAATGGTTTCCGGTCCCACAAAATCAATGTTCAAACCGAATTTTTTCTGGACCGGCAGCAACCCTTTCAGCATCTGTTCGTCGCCCGGCCGGTACACCGGGAATACATACCCGCCTTTTAACCACTCGATGTTGTCACCGTGCAGCTGTTGCCAGGTGGAAAATATTTCAAGCGAACGGCGGCAGATGAGTATTTTAGCGGGATCGGAATGGGTGGCCCTGATCCCGCCGATGGCATGTTTGTTTTCTCCCTGCCCCGGTGAAGGGTGCATGTCGATGACCAGCGGCCTCACACCAAGCTCCGCCAGGGCCATGGCAGTGGGGACCCCTACGGATCCGGCACCTGCGATGATGACGTCATAGGTCAATATTCTAACTCTTTTTATTTAGTTGATTTAGTTGACTGGTTGATTGAGTTGATTGGTTGATTAAGTTGATTAAGTTGATTAAGTTGATTAAGTTGATTGGGATCGGTAGAATACATTCATTCGTCCTTCGTCAATCGTCATTCGTCATTCCAGATGGTTGATTAAGTTGATTGGTTGATTAAGTTGATTGGTTGATTGAGTTGATTGAGTTGATTTAGTTGTGAATTTTGAATTTTAAGTTTTGAATTAAAAATTAAGCATTAATAATTAAAAATTATCCTTTCAGCCTTAGCCTTCAGCCTTAACCTTTGAGCTTTATTTGCCTCCAACCTCAAACCGCGCAGCGTCTGCTTTTCATCTTCCCAACGGCCCATCTTCTAGCCTTTAGCCTTTTTCCTAATTTCCCTCGCTGCTTTGTAAACTTCAAGATCCTCAAAAGATTTATACCCCATAATCCAGACCTAGTTGAATAGTTGACTGGTTGATTAGGTAAATTATAGTTATAATTTCTGAATGTTACGATTGTTGAAACATGAAGTGTCCAACTATTTTGCAAATATGGAATAAATCCATATTTACAACCACTCAACCACTCAACCAGTCACCCTAATCAACTCAATCAACCTACCTACCTCAATCAACTTCTTTTCCCTACCTACCTAATCAACTCAATCAACTTCTTTTACTTAATCAACCTCTCAACCTCATCTCTTTTCTCCTTTCCCTGCATCCCTCTCCTATCCCTCTCCTTCATCCTTCGTCCTTCGTCCCTCATCCCTCGTCCCTCATCCTTCATCCTTCATCCCTCGTCCTTCGCAAAGCTTCCCGCAAACACCCCGATGGGCACTTCCACAAAAAGGGGCCGGTCGATCCTGTCGGTCACGGCCGCAAAATCGATTCCTTCTTCTTTAAAGATCCGCCAGATCATGGGCCGGCAGGTCTTGGAGCCACAGGCGCCCATGCCGGCCCGGGTCAGCGCTTTGAGCTGATTCAAGTCCCGGATGCCGTCACGGATGGCAGCCCGAATTTCACCGGCCGTCACGCGTTCACAGCGGCAGACAATGGCATCATCCGGCGGCGGTTCCTTCTCATAGATGGTGGCCGGCTCGATCTGTTTTTCCTGGACCCATATTCCTACCGCCGCCTTGGCCACCGCTTTGTCGAGTCTTACCTGAACCAAAAGGGTCCCGGGGTATTTTCGCCGGACTTTCACCTTCTCAACCGCAAAGTAGCCCAGCACGGCGCCGTCAAGGTCGGTTACCGGGACCTTTTGGCCCACCTGCACCTGATCCCGCCAGACTTCGTAGGGCAGGGTCACCAGGGGGTGCTGCCGGTCTTGCCGGTAATCGACCATCGTAACCGAAAGCCCGGGGCAGACGGCGACACAATTTGCACAACCCGTACACAACTCCAGATCCACCATATACGGCAAGCCGGTGATTTTATCCCCTTCTGTTTTTACGGCGCCCACCGGGCATACCGAGGTGCAGGGATTGCAGGGCACCTCCTGGTAGCAGTGAAATATCGGGAAAACACCGTCTTTTTTTGCGGGCAGTTCGTGTCCGGCCTCCCGCCCCGGTTTCGATTTTAAGATCGTGGCCTTTTCATCCCATTCCTGGGGGATTTGTCCGGTAACGATACCGAGGGATTGGGCGATTTTAAGCCCCTCGATCTTTCCGGTGAACATGGCGGCCGAGGCTTCCGCAATTTCCCGGGCATCACCGGCACAAAAAACGTCCATTTCCCATTGCCGGGCTTTGAGATAAAACTCGTTGACTTCGGCAAGCCCCACGGCGATCAACACCGTATCGACTTCAAAGGTTTTATGGGAGTCCTCGATGACCTTCCATTCCGGGTCGAGACGACCGATGGTGACCGACTCCACCTTATCCTTTCCATTGGCGCAGACCACCGTGTGGCCGGTATATATGGGGACTCCCAGCCGTTTGAGTTTGTCGGCATGCACCTTGTATCCACCGACATTGGGCAGGGCCTCGATGAGGGCCACCACTGCGATGCCGGCCTGGATGGCATGATAGCCGGCGATAAGGCCCACGTTGCCGCCGCCGACGATCAAAACTTTTTCCGAGGATTTAACCAGATCGCGATTCACCAGGGTCTGAAAAGCTCCGGCACCGTACACCCCCGGCAGGGTGTTGCCCGGAAAGGACAGCATCTTTTCCCTGGCGCCGGTAGCCACCAGAAGTTTTTTAGGCTTTATTTTGTGGTAACGATGGTCTTTGACCACCCCCACTATTTGGTCGGAAAACACCGCCGCGGCGGTAGTATTCAACCAGACTTCCACCGAATCGTGCAATGAAATGTCTTGCTGCAGAATTTTTGCAATTTCAAAGCCGCGGGTCCCGGCATGGGTATCTTTTACGGAACCGAAAAATTTATGGGTCTGAAGCACCAGCTTGCCGCCCAGCCGATCTTTATCATCCACGATGAGGGTTTGGACTCCGAGCTTACCCAACTCGATGGCTGCCGCCAACCCTGCCGGACCGGCCCCGATGATCAACACGTCGACCGGCCGGGTGGATACTTCAGCGGGAGTCGGCAAACGGTCGTCGGCCGGCAGTTTCGGAAGGCCTTCCACGCTTTGCACCGCCATCCCGTCCTGCAGCGGGGTCATGCAGGCTTTGACTGCAAGTTCGTCGGCGATGACCATACATTGGGAGCACTGTCCGTTGGCGCAGAAAATGCCCTGGGGACTGTTGTCTTTGGGGTGGTGTCCGAAGATATGAATTCCGGCGGCAAAAAGTGCCGCAGAGATCACCTCGCCTTCAAACCCGGTCATTTGTTCACCGTTCCAGGTGAAGGCCACTTCTTTTCTTTGTGGAATTTCAAGAATGGGGTGTTTGGTAATTCTATGTTTCATTGGCAGCTTCGCTGTGTTTGTTGCGTGTTGTCAGTTGTCTGTTGGGTGGTGTAAGTTGTATGTTGTGTTGATTAGTTGATTGGGTTGATTGAGTTGATTGGGTTGATTAAGTTGTGAGTTGGAGGTTGTAGGTTGTGCGTTGGGTTGATTAAGGGAAAGAAGGTTAAAGGATAAAGGTCAAAGGAAAAAAGTCAATTTAGTTGTGAATTTTGAATTTTTAGTTTTGAATTAAAAATTGAGCATTAATAATTAAAAATTATCCCTTCAGCCTTGAGCTTCTTTGCCTCCAACCTCTAACCTCCAACGGCCGCAGGCCCTATCTTCCCAACTTCTTATCTTCTATTATTCGTCCATCATCCATCTTCCCTCATCCTTCGTCTGCCATTTTCCCACCTTCCATCCTTATTCAGTCCACATTCCAAATTCCGACCTCCATTGCCTCCGTCCTCCGTTTTCCATCACATTGTTCATCCTAAGCATCCAACCATCCCATCTTCTCATCTTCTATCTCTTTTGCCTCCAACCTAAAGCAAAGCGCTCCTCCAACGGCCGCAGGCCCATCTTCCCACCTTCTCATCTTCTAAACTTCTATCTTTTCATCTTCTCATCTTCCTAACTTCTCACTTTCTTAACTTCTTTCCTTACAACCCACGACCCACAACACCCAACTCACAACCCGCCCTTCATCCCTCGTCCCTCGCGTCCTTCATCCCTCGCCCTTCATCCCTCGTCCCTCACCTTCATCCCTCGTCACTCATCCTTCAGCCCTCATCCCTCGTCCCTCATCCTTCGTCAAGTGTCTGAATCGCAGTACATGACTCCGCGCCAGTTTTCGTGCAAGATCCGCCTGACCGTTTTCCACCGCCTGGATGATCCCGCATAGATCCTGATAGTTCTCGTGAAGCTCCCGGCTTTCCATGGGAAGAAATCGATCGTAGTAACGATGGATATTGTCGTGGATTGAGTGCAGCACGGAGATATAAATCGGATTTCCGGTAATCACCGCCATATTCATGTGTATTTGCTTGTCAAGCTTGATAAAGGCATTTCGCCGGGGACTTCCCTGATCGACGCATTTGTGTGCCTGGGCCAGAAGCTGCCTGAGTATTTTGATGTCGTCGGCGGTGTGCCGTGCGGCGGCATGCGCCGCCACGATGCCCTCCACATCTTCGCGGAATTCGGCCAAATGACTCAGCGAAATATTTTGTGAGCGGATCAACAGGCCGATACTTTCCCGGACCTGTTCGGTATCGATGGATTTGACCACGGAACCACCGCCGACGCCGAGCCTGATTTCAATCAAGCCTTTTTGTTCCAAAACCCGCAATGCTTCACGCAGGGTGCCGCGACTGACATTAAACATCGCTTTCAACTCTCGTTCGGCCGGCAGCGTCTCCCCGGTTTTCAACCGGCCGTCGAATATTGCCTCCTGGATTTGTTCGACCACGTCCTGGAAAACTTTGGTTTGCTTGGCCGCCTGGAACATGGGCACCTCTTTCCGACAAAAGTTCAATGGTTAGACCATTATAATTACCCCGGGTTTGGCTGTGTGTCAAGACAATTCAGTTCGTTTTGATGGTTTAGATCGTTAGGAACGTTTCGATGGTTTGGATGGTTTGGATGGTTATGATGGTTGGGATCGGTAGAATACATTCATCCGTCAATCGTCATCCCAGATGGTTGATTAGTTGTATGTTGTGGGTTGCGGGTTGTAAGTTGTGAGTTGTAAGTTGTGTGTGTATGTTGTATGTTGGGGGTTGTATGTTGTGGGTTGTAAGTTGTAAATATTGGGACACGGACCCGCCCGACTCGCCTGGCATCACCTCGCGGCTCACATGGCGGGCGGGTGAACGCAGACCCGCCCGCCTCGCTCGCACCAGCCTGCCCCGCAAGGCGTGAGCGGGCGCGGTGTACACGGATTATTATTTCAGGTCAATTTAGTTGTGAATTTTGAATTTTCAGTTTTGAATTAAAAATTAAGCATTAAGCATTAAAATTATTTCCGATCTTTCTTTAGCTTTAGCCTTTGAGCCTCTACTGCCGCATCCTACCTTCCCACCTTCCTACCTTCTCAGCTTCTATCTTTTCACCTTTGGGCTTTCATCTTCTCACCTTCCATCCGTCCTCCGACCGCCGTCCTCTGACTTCTGACCTCCGGTATTCTCATTTTCTATCTCTATGCTGTTACAAATCAACTAATTAACTATTCAACTTAATCAACTCTTTATCTTTTCACCTATCTTTCCGCCTTCTATCTTTTCCCACCTTCCCAACCTCCCACCGTCTTTCTTTCCACACCTTCTCAGCTTCATTCTTTAACCAGCGGCACCATCCGCAGATGAAGCCAGATCATCAAGGCAAAACCGACGGTACTCAGACCATACATCAGCAGGTCTGATTTTAAGAACATTGCAATAATCATCACGATTGCACCGGGTAACGCTGCTTTTATCCAGTGTCGATACGTGATCCCAACCGATTTTCCACAGGATATACAGGTTGCCGGCATTCCGGGGCCCAAGAATATTTTCCTGAGAACGGTGACAGCTTTTTTTTCACAATAAGGGCATTTGTACAAAATTTCACCATGTCTGTTTATTTCTTTGTAAACCCTGAAATCAATATAGAGAAAGCAATTATTATGCCAAATTGTGGTTCCAATGAAACCCCGTGCAGGTTGTATGTTGTGAGTTGTGGGTTGTATGTTGGGTCAAATTAGTTGTGAATTTTGAATTTAAAATTAAGCATTTACAATTAAAAATTATCCTTTCCCCTCAATTCTCTTTCATCTTTAGGCTGTTACAAATCAACGAATTACTCATTAACTCAATCAACCATCTGGAATGACGAAGGACGATTGATCCGCCTGCGGCGGAACAAATGAATGTATGCTACCGATCCCAACGAACTTAACCAAGTCAACACCCAACAAACAACATGCAACCCACAATCAACCCAGCGAAGCTGCCAAACGAGAAAGGAATTCTATGGAATAAATTACCCAAAACTATGAAAAAAATGTAACAATTTGACCACGCAACTATATTTCTGAAAGACCAGCGAAGTTTGATAAGTATAACACACTGAAATGAAAGTAAATATATTATGCAAATAAGTTGGACTGGAATCATTGGCGTGGCATGTCATTTGCAGTAAGAATTTGATCCACAGTGCCGTTGTCGGGTTTAGTCTCCGGGGGATAATCAACTGCATGGGGGTATCATCACAAACACTTAGGCTGAGCTCAATTCAGAAAACAGCAATTGTTTTTGATAACTGATTGAAATACCGGGGAGGAAGAAAAAGGGAGGATATGAAAAAAATTTTAGTACTTTTATGCGCTTTGGGTTTATTATTTGGGATAGTCGGGACTGCTTCAGCTATCTATACCGATACGGCTGTTTCCGTTTCCGAACCGGCTACAATGCTACTGTTTGGTTTCAGTTTGATCGGCCTGGCCGGTTTCGTAAGGAAAAAACTTTACAAAAAAACGTTGCGCTCGCAGCGCCTGAGCCCGGCTCATAGTTGAAAGGTGGCAAGATAGAAGTTGAGAAGATGAGAGTTTGAGAAGGTGGGACGATGGAAGATGGGCGAGGGATGATGGACGAGGGATGATGGACGAAAAGGGTACAAAAAAAATCAGAACTGTGAGAGATCTGAAAGTTTATCGCAAGGCCTTCGATAGCGCCATGGAAATTTTTGAACTTACCAAGAAATTCCCTAAATAGGAAACATATTCCTTGACGGATCAGATAAGACGAGCATCGCGCTCAGTATGTTCAAATTTAAGCGAAGCGATCTTCCTTCGTCCGTCAGTTTTTCGTTCTGTCGTCCTTCATCATAGCGAAGCGGTCTTCCATCTTCCATCGGTCTTTTGCCGAAGGCCTTACAACACACAACCCACAATAAACCCAACCAACTAATCAACTCAGTTAACTAAATCAACCCAGTCACCCAGTCAAGGCCAGGGCGCCAGGTGGGTCGTTCATAGGTTCCCGGTTGAAGGGCCCTAACCGGCGCATCTTGAAGGGATTTCGCATCCATGGGGCGGCAAGGCTGGTACACCCAATGGGTGAAAGTGGCCAATCCGGGCATCGTGTTGAAACATAAGCAATTTCAGGGTATAATAGCCTTTGAACCCGGAACCCGGAACCCGGAACCCGGAACCCGGAACCCGTACCCGGAACCCGGAACCCTGAACCCTGAACCCGGAACCCTGAACCCTGAACCCGGAACATCTATGCCTAACTTGAAAGTCATTTTTTTCTTTTTTCTGATCCTATCACTGCTTGTGTCGGGATGTTCTTCCGACGAAGAGAAAAAAGCTTCTCATTTTAAAAAAGGTTTGGCGTATTTTGAAAAGGGCGAGTACAAGAGCGCCAGGCTGGAGTTTAAAAACGCCGTTCAGATCGACCCCAAATATGTGAAGGCTTATCAAAAGCTGGGCGAAACCAATCTCAAACTCGTTGACGCCCAGGGGGCTTTCAGGGCCTATTCCACTGTTGCCGAGCTGGCACCCGATAATATCGAAGCCCAGCTGAAACTGGCCACCTTTCTGATGCTGGCTAAAAAACCTGAAGATTCCAGAAAAAAAGTGGATCTGGTCTTACAGCGCGAGCCCGGCAATATCGATGCCCTCCTGCTGCTCGGCGGGCTTTACAGCCTGGAAAACAACCTTCTCGAAGCTGAATCCACCTTTAAAAAAGTACTGATGATCGACAGCCGCCAGACCCATGCCTATATCGGCCTGTCCCGGGTGCTTGCGGCGCGGGGAAAGCTCGAGGAGGCTGAAATCACCTTGCAACAGGCGGTTGAGATCGATCCGGCATCCCTGAAAACCCGGCTGGCGCTGTTTGATCTTTATTTGCGCGGGCAAAGACTGGATCGGGCTGAAATCTTGATTAAGGAAATCGTCGCAGATAATCCCGAAAATGCCGGGATGTTTATTGTCATGGGCAATTTTTATGTCCGGCTGGCACAACCTGACCCGGCGGAGGCCGCCTATCTCAAAGCCATTGAGATCGACCCCGCAAACATTCGATCCCGCCTGATTCTGGCGAGCCTTTACGCGGCTGCCGGGAAAAAAGAAAAAACACTTGAAACCTACTCCCAGGCGCTGGAAATCGAACCCGAAAACATCCGGATCATGCAGGCCCTTGCCGGATATTATGTGAATCAGGGCGATGTTGACGAAGCCGAAAAACAGATTGCCAAAATCCTGGAAAAGCGCAGCAACTATTTTCCGGCTCGTCTGCTCAAGGGTGAGCTGCTGGTCAAAAATCGTGAGTTTGACGCTGCGTTGTCTCTGTTTGACCGGCTAATCGCGGAAGAACCCGGCTCCGCGCGGGCGTATTATTTTAAAGGTTTGTCGCATTTCGGCATGGGGGATATCAATTTTGCCGGAACAACGCTTGTCAGGGCCGTTGAACTCGATCCCGCTTTTGGGAACGCGCGTCTTCTGCTGGCTGAGATTTATCTGCGCAAGCGCGATTTTGCACTGGCACAAGAGCAGGCCCTGAAGATCCTTAAAATGCGTCCGCAAAATTTCCAGGCCCGGCTGATACTGGGCCAAGCCTACATGTACCGGAACAACGTAACGGAAGCCGCAGACACATTCAAATCGCTGATTGAATCGGCACCGGAAAATCCCGCGGGCTACTATCGACTGGGGCTGTTGCAGCGGGCCTCGGGTCAGTACGATGCTGCCATGGCCAACTTTGAAAAAGCCCTGTCCATAAATCCGAAGCTTGTCGACGTGTTCACCCATGTCATTCGGATTCATGCAGCCCAAAAAGAGTATCCTCAAGCCTTAATGCGATGTGATCGGCAACTGCAACGGTATGCCGATTCCCCGGCACTTGCCGCTGTGGTCTACAATTTGAAAGGCGGTCTGTATCTGGCCCAGGGCAAAAAGGCGGCGGCCATAGAATCCTTCCAAACGGCCATCAGGGAGAACCCGAATTTTTTGAGGTCTTATTACGCGCTGGCGGAAATTTATCTGGCGGAGCATCAGGAAGAAAAAGCCATTGCCCGGTACAAGGGTCTGCTCGAGCTTAATCCGAAAGAGGCCCAGGCCCACATGCTTTTGGGTATCATTTACGACTCGCAAAAACGCTATGACCTGTCCGAAAAACATTACCGGGCCGCCCTTGAGGTCAACCCCGAATTTGCCGCTGCGGCCAACAACCTGGCGTTTATGCTGGCCGATCAGGACAATAATATCGACGAAGCACTGCGCCTGGCCCGTATGGCCAAAGAAAAACTGCCGGACAGTCCCTACATCATGGACACCCTCGGCTGGGTTTATTACAAAAAAGGATTGTACGGCTTTGCCATCGGTGAGTTTTCAGACAGCCTGGCCAGGATTCCTGAAAATCCGGCGGTGATTTATCATCTGGGCATGGCATATTATAAAAACGGCGATGTACAGAAAGCCAGGGTGGAGCTGGAAAAAGCCCTGGGTTTGGATGAGAATTTTAATGGGGCTGAGGAAGCCAGGCAGGTGTTGGCCGGGTTGTGAGATGGTTGATTGGGTTGATTAGTTGACTGGTTGAATGAGTTGATTGGGTGATTGGGTGATTGGGTGATTGGGTGATTGTGGGTTGTATGTTGGGTGTTGGCTTGGTTGATTTAGGCCCTTATCGGAGTTTTTCTGACAACATGTTGTAAGTTAAGGTTTCAGGTGTCAGCAATTAAAAATCACAAATACCAAAACACAAATACCAAACAAATCACAATGATCGAAATTCAAAATTCCAAACAATTGGCTTTTGATCTTGTTTGAGATTTGGATATTGTAATGTGTTGTCTATCTCCGAGCCGGCTTCCTGAGAGAATACAGCTCGGAGAGAGACCAGGGCAACCTTGAACCCCTGAACCTTTGAACCTGTGAACGCTTACATTTTAGAGAGTGGCGTCAAAAAATCGACGCTTCCATGATTCAAAAAGCCATAAGTGATCAAAGATGGCAGAAAACAGATAACGGAATGTTGGGGGGGTAGGAAGACGGAAGGTGGCAAGAGAATAAAGCTCAAAGCTGAAAGCTCAAAGGTTAAAAGATAGAAGCTGAGAATGAATAGGTTGATTGAGTTGATTAGGTTGACTGGTTGATTAAGGAAAAGAAGAGGATCTTGAAGTTTACAAGGCCGCGAGGGCGTTTCGGAAAAAGATTTATCAATTAATTAAAGAGTTACCGCCGGAGGAAAAATACAATTTAGGCGATCAAATGCGCAGAGCATCGCTTTCATCAATCAACGACTCAACTTAATAAACCAGTCAACCAAATTAACCAACATACTCAATCAACTTAATAAACCAATCAACTCAATCAACCCAGTTAACTTAATCAACTTAATAAACTAATAAACTAATCAGCCAATCAACGATATCTGTACTCTTACTTTTGCGATTTTTTTCTCATCTCGCTTTTCCATCTGAAGAAATTCCTGATAACGGCATGTAATTTGCATTTCAAAATAAGATTCAACTGAACGGTTACGATTCACAGTCCTCTTGACGGGCCGCAACGATATGTATACAATAGCCGTATGACTGATATGTATACAGGAGATGGCTATGAAAAAAACGACGGTATTAATTGATGAGCAATTATTGCAAGCGGCTATGAACGCTATCGGGGTCAGGACCAAAAAGGAGGCCATCCGAGTTGGCCTGGAGACCCTTGTCCGATTCCATCAGAGAGAATCATTGCAAAAGGAGCTGGGAACATTCGATCTCGATCTTAGCCTGGAAGAGCTGGGAAGGTTAAGAAATGCCGAGTGAACTCTTTTTGGTAGATACATCCGCCTGGATTCTTGCATTGCGAAAAGATTTTTTGCCGGTTGTTAAAGATAGAATAGAGCACTTACTCAAAGAAAATGCGATTGTTACTATCGGATTGGTCAAGCTGGAGCTCTTGGGGGGCACAAAGACCGAGAAAGAGTTTCAACGTTTAAAGTCAAGGCTGGAGGCTCTGGATACGGTGGAATGTGATTTGCCCCTGTGGCGAGAAGCTGACGCCTTAGCCTTTAAACTGCGGCGCAAAGGAATAACAGTACCGTACACGGATATCTTAATCGCCGCAGGCGCGTTGAAGATACAGGCGACGGTTATTCATGTTGACGCTCATTTCGATTTACTGCACAAACCTGCCGGACTGAAGGTGGAGAGCTTTGTTGATACGGCGCGGCGGTAAAATGACGCGGATGACTGGGTTGATTGGGGTGACTGGTTGATTAAGGTAAAGAAGTTGATTGAGTTGATTAAGGAAAAGAAGTTGATTGAGTTGATTGGGTTGAATAGTTGATTAAAGGGAAAAAGTTGACTGGGTTAATTTAGTTGATTGGTTGATTAAGGGAAAAGAAGTTGATTAAGTTTATTGGTTGATTAAGATAAAAAATTATGGGGTATAAATCTTTTGAAGAGTTAGAGGTCTACAAAGCAGCAAGGGAATTTAGAAAAAAGATTTTCCGCTTGATTATTTAGAGGATCTCAAGAAAGAAGGCTATAGGTAACCGTTCACAGGTTCAGCCCGCCCTGGCCTCTCTCCGAGCTGTATGCTCTATATGCTCTACGAGCAGGAAGCCGGCTCGTAGCCCAAGCCTCGGAGCCTACCCTCCGGCCTGGAAGCCTACGGGCTGGAAGCGGCCTCGGAGAGTGCGACTTATAGGATGATATTTCGGTTCGTGTCAGCTTCCTAAATATGAATCTGAATAATTGAGCAACATAAATTCAGGTCTGGGCCAGAGGGTTAAGGACAAAGAAGGAAGAATCAACACACTAACTCAACTCAATCAACCAAATCAACTTAATCAACTATTCAACTCAATGAACTCGATAAACTCAATCAACCAAATCAACCAAATCAACTCAATGAACTCAATGAACTCAATCAACTCAATCAACCAAATCAACCTAATCAACCAAATCAACTCAATCAACTAAATAATCTCACTGAAGGTGGGAAAACAATGGCGGAAAAAACCGATACCATTAAAATAGATCACTATCTGGGCCTTGTGTTTAAACACCGCTGGCTGCTGATTATACCGTTTTGTATCGCCATGGTTGCCGGTATGTTTCTGGCCATCGAGCTGCCCAAAACTTACGAGGCCAGTACTCTTATTTTGATCATGCCCCAGCGCGTGCCGTCGAATTTCGTGCAGTCCATCGTGACCGAAGACATCGATTCCCGCATCAATACCATTTCCCAGCAGATTTTAAGCCGCAGCAACCTGGAAAAGATTATAGAAGAATTCGATCTTTTTTCCGATCCGAAGTACAGCGATATGTTCAGGGAAGATATATATTCCGATCTTCGGGAGCGTATTGAAATCAAAGTGAATCGCGCCAGTCGCCGAGAGGAAGCCGATGCCTTTACCATAACCTTCAAAGGATCCGAACCGGAAATCGTCATGGCGGTCACCAACAGGCTTACCGGTTCATTTATCGATGAAAACCTGAGGGTGCGGGAAGCCCAGGCCGTCGGCACCAGTGATTTTCTGGCCGATGAGTTGAAAACCAAGCGCCAACGCCTGGAAGAAGTCGAGCAAAAGCTCAGAGAATACCGTCGCCAATACATGGGGGAGCTGCCCGAGCAGCTCGACGCCAATTTGAGGATCCTGGAAAGACTTCAACTTCAGCTCAGTGAGCGTGAGAAAACCCTGCGTGATGAAAAATCAAGGCTGACTGTGATGGGAAACCAGATCGAGGGCAACCGCAAGATCCTGGCGGAAAGCCGGGAGACCGGGACCGTGTCCGAGGAAGGCGATGTGTTGAGCCTGGAGCTGCTCAAGGCCCAGCTCACCACCCTGAAAAGCAATTATACCGCTCGCCACCCCGACGTCATCAAGCTGAAGGCCAAAATTGTCGATCTTGAAGCCGGATATAAAGCCGGTGAGCCGGCATCATCCGGGGAATCCCGCGCAAACGTTGCCGGGGATCCGGCCCTTCAGCTGATCTCAAATACGCTGAACGACCTGATGCGGCAGCGCATAGAGATTAAAGCTGATATTAAAAACATCGGGATGGATATTGTGAAATTAAACCGCGAGATAAGGGAATACCAGGAGCGGGTGGAGAGAACCCCCGAACGGGAGCAGGAGTTGATGAAACTGAGGCGCGATTATGAGAATAACCAGGAATCCTATAACTCCCTGTTAAACCGCAAGCTCGAGGCCGAAATCGCGGTCAACATGGAAAAAAAGCAAAAGGGTGAGCAGTTTCGCATCGTCGATCATGCGGCCCTGCCGCGCAAACCCGTTTCACCGGACATGAGAAAGTTGTTCATGCTTTCGCTGGCGGCTGGGTTGGGCTTAGGCGGCGGGCTGATTTTTCTGCTCGATTTTATGAACCCGTCCCTGAAGCAACCCAAAGACTACGAATCCGAGCTGGGCCTGGCGGTGCTGGCAACCATTCCTAAACTGCTAAGCTCCAAAGACAAAATATTGCGCCGGCTTAATCGGGGGTTGACCGCGGTCTCACTCGTCTTTGCCGCCGCCCTGACCGCCGGGTTTGGCCTGCTGGTCCTCAAAGGGGTTGAACCCATGATGGAGATTGTACGGAGTTATGTGAAAATATGGAAAAGGTAAAGAAGTTGATTGAGTTGATTGGTTGAATAGTTGATTGAGGGAAAGAAGTTGATTGAGTTGATTGGGTTGAATAGTTGATTAAAGGGAAAAAGTTGACTGGGTTAATTTAGTTGATTGGTTGATTAGGGGAAAAGAAGTTGATTGGTTAAGTGGTTGTAAATATGGATTTATTCCATATTTGCAAAATAGTTGGACACTTCATGTTTCAACAATCGTAACATTCAGAAATTATAACTATAATTTACCTAATCAACCAGTCAACCAGTCAACTATTCA
>PVMK01127567.1_pt1 | contig 32832 bp, 33 predicted proteins | sample 1853481 | NCBI WGS metagenome assembly PVMK01 (sample SAMN08533507, study PRJNA380276) | Marine sediment metagenome, whole genome shotgun sequencing project.
CATTGATACCGAATTCCGGTTCGGGTTGATCTTCCAGCCAAAGACCGGGAGAAGATTCTTTTTTTACCAGTGCTTTCATAATGTCATCCTCCAAAAGGAAGTTTAATGCATGTGAGGAGTTTTGCCATCGTCGCGGAGCCTGTTCAAGCAAACGGTGGCACTTACCTGCCCCCCTCACCGAGCCCGGTTACCCGTAAACATGGCAATGGGATCCACCAGTATTGCATCGTTACTTACTTTGTCGAGTTTGCAAGATTGTCGTTAATTCGGGCTGGACATATCATAGCTGAATCTCATCGATAGTTCGGAATAAACGTCCACCAGTAGAATTGATGAAATGGAGAACCTGTAGGTTAAGTGGGACTCCCGGAAAATCACCAGCATCGCGGAGGTCTGTTCGTAAGCCAAATACGGTTTTCCCCAAGGCAGAAGCAAAGCCAAGTTCTGCAACAGTGCCACTGTCTGGCTCCATTCCGTCTAACACCGCAAGCAGCAGGTCTGCCTCACGAATCATTTTCTCGTTAGCAGCTCCAATGACAGACACAGTGCGCGTGAAGGCATTACTAATCCCTTGTGATGGTATTGCCTTGAAAGACGCAGCAATGGAATCACTCCAGTCCTGACTCCAGGGATCCAGAATTTCAAGGCCCTGTTTGCTCAAGTGGTCTTTAAGATTATGTAAATATCCTTCCGCTCCCGTCATGAAGCCGAGCGGAGAAGCGAGATAAATTTTTTGAGACATGAATCCTCCTGATATCAAGCTGTCTTCTATTAATGCGGAGATCGGGACACTTTCCCATAATACCCATAAGTCAAGCCTGACACTGCTCTTTCTGCTCTTTTAGATAGTTGGTAGATCACCTTCTGCCGATGGACCAACGAGGATATAAACACCGGGAGCAGTGAATTCTTCACGTTTTTTTACTTCTGGAAAGAGAGATCGTGGAACCACTAGGGCACGGCCAGGCCAATTTGATTTATCAATGACTTTGACGCCATCGGAATTGCCACCAGGGAGAAAAATGAGAATAGAGAATGATCTGCTATACAAGGTGCCCTCCTGCATAAATGAAAACGAGTGTAAATCCTGGCTAATAGCTAAAAGTATGAATTAAATTAGTGCTTTTTCCCTAACCCTTCACTTTTCTCTTTAAGCCTTTTAAACTCCATTTCCAAGTCTTTGCTGATAATCATCGAAGGCTCGTCTTCCTCACTTGACTTGAATCGCTGGTGGATATGATCCTTCAGTTTTCCAAATCCAGACGATGCTGCATCATAAAGTGCCAGAAAAGCAAATATTGGGCCACCGATAGCGACAGTGTAGCCCCAAGCATTCAAAACGAATTCATAGACGGTGCTGCCTTCACTCGCTTCGCTGAATGACCAGAAGACTGTGCCGTCCTTGAAATTGGCCGCTTTGTCAAAGTTAAACCCGGAATCCTCCAAAACCTCCTGAAGTTCAGCGACCAGACCAATGTATTCCGTCAAGACAGTTTCACTGACCACGCCACGCCCCGCGCCAGAAGTTCTGATGCAACCGGGTAAGGTGACAAGCTCGCAAGTTCTTCACGATAAGGGCTATCCAGCACCAACCTGAAGTGTGCCAGTTCAGTTGTCTCTCGGCAAGTATTCATTTCATCGCTAAAGAAGAGCTCTCTGTCGCCAAGACGATGCACCAAGCCCTCAGCGGAAGACGTCTGGAAATCGGTAAACTCTTCATGAACCTCAATCGCACCGGTTCCTTCATCAAAACGTTGAATAATCCCTTTTAGCTCTGACAATATCCGGACGTGGACAGTCTTTCTGTCTTTAAGCTTTGGTTTATACTCTAATGCCGAGAAAACAGTTTCCCGCAAGGGATCTTTGCCGGAGAACATAGAAGCCTCTCCCTGTCTGGCAAAAGCAATGACAAGATGCAATACAAAAAGCCGCCTGACCGCATAACGCGGCAAAGCAGATGCGGGTAACGCGAGGTTGCCTGCCAAACCCGTGATAGGGACGCGAAAGCGAATGAATATCGAAGGCCCGCAGTGTTCTAAACGAGGAGCAATTGCAGAAGGTTGCAACCGGTGGAGAAAGTGAGGATCTCGAAGATCTTTTCAGATAACTACCACAACGGATAAAAGAAGCTCAGAGTCAGCGACCCGAAGTTATGGGAATCATCCTGGCCGACAAATTCCTTTGTCCTGGTAACGTTGGTGTAGGTCAACATCAGGTTGCGATAACCGAACGTGATACCTGCAGCGAAATCAGCCACCAGATCCTCTTTGTCAATGCTGTGGCTATCGGTAAAAGTGTTGCCATCCAGGAAGATATCGCGTAGCACATACTTACCGTTTACTGCACCGAACAGGTATAAGACCGGTTTCTTGCTCGGTGTAAAAAGCGTACTACCAGCAGGTCGTATCAACGAAACCCCGAAGCTACGCGGAAGATTCAACCCGTACCTGACCTCCAGTCCGGTATTGAGGTATGTGGCAACATTGCCGAGTGCTCCGCCTGCATGCCCGATCGCATCCATCGACAGCAGGCTCGTGGAGGTCGGATAAAACAACCACTTGCGCTCGAAGGCCACCACCAGGCCCGGCTCATTTTTTAACTGGTGATCCCAGCCCTTTGCAGTGTCGATGCTGCGCAATTCATGGACCAGAGTCTGAGCCTCTTCCGCATATGACTGGGGCCCGACGATACCCATTTGAATTTCCACGCTGTCGAGGAAATCGAGATGCTCGATAAATTCCGACTTGCGGTGGTAAGCAAAACCAGCGTAACTCCACCCAGCATACGGTCGATCATCAGTGATGAGATCTGAGCGACTAATGTCTTTCGGAGTGTACATGTTCTGACCAAAAGAGAACTCTGCTTTGTGGCTGTATTCTGGGCCTGAATCGCGAATGAACGGAATCTTGTGGATCCACTCAAGAACTTTACGAGGAAAGCGTCCCTGTTTGGCATGCGACGACAGATCGGGGGAAATCAGCGAGTATTTGACGCCGTTGGTGTAGTTGCTGTCGGTGCCATTAAAGAGATCATTTTCGAAGAAAATGGATTGTGCCCAGGGGTTGCTCTGGTCTTGTTCTGCCAGAAGAGCGTCAGGGTTTAAAAGGCTGACCAGTAGGACGAAGATCAGAAGAAGGGGTTGTCGGCAGATTTTTGTGAGACAGTTTTTCATAGGATACTGACATTTGATAAAGAAACATTTTTCACGCAAAGGTGTTAACACTAACGACCGCTATCCTCTATCGAAAAGCCCCGCGTCGGAACAAACGCCAAAAGATGATAACAAGAGCCAGAGGCGTAAAGCGTCTCAAAGCTGGGCTGACCTCGACACGAGCTCCGGAATGTCGCTCTATCTTCCAGAGGATGTAATCCACCCCACCTTTAAAGGTAAAGAGCCCCTTCAGAAGGCGCAGGACGGAGAGGACCTTCCCTTGCAGAGTCCTTATGCGCCAGCCTGTGCCGCTTTTACGACGAGCCTGCGTGGAGATCTGCACGCGATAGCTTGGGCCGGTTACACCTGCCTCGGCAGACACAGTAAAAGACATGTCAGCTAAGGCTGCGTCAGTTAACTTCTGATAGTATTCGGGGTCGGCATCAAAGAGACGTGCTGCTGCGTCGGGTTGCTCTGTACGCAGCTCTGCACGATAACTGAGCGAAAGACCTTTGGCCCACAAATCACGAGCGGTAAATGGTGATTCCAACTGAGGCAGTGTCCTGGTGATGAAGGTCATCACTGCGCAAGCCAAAGCCTCCTGGACCTGGCGTGTGACCAGCTCATCTTGGGCGTAGATCAAACCACACTTTTGAGAAAACCTTCCCCAAAGGTAAGAATGAAACCAATGCTCTGTTCCCTTACGAAAGTCAGCGAGGGTGAGAACCGCGTACTTGGCCCGCAACACGCGCCCCTCAAAGGGGACTTCTAAATAGAAAACATTGGGTGGTAAGAGCTGATTGAAAAAGGCAAGAGTTCGCGTTTTGAAGGCTGAACGGTAGTCATCAACCAGGAGATAAAAATCAGCGAGGCCCTCATGGACGTTGCCGGTTCGCAGGCAGGAACCATAAAACAACACAGCACGAACTGAATCACCATGACACGCACGGGCGGCCTCGACCAGAGCGCTGATGTCAGGCGACAGGTCTTGCCCTGGCTGCACCTGAAGCAGGTTTAAAAGCTTGTCTCTGTGGACATCTTCATTCATTGACCGTAGATACTCACCATCAGCTTGGGCATAGGAACATGACGGGGTCAGTCGCCCTTATTGTAACAGTTTCCTGCTCTGCACTATACAGCTCCCCATCAAGCGTAAAATCGCCATCCATTTCCAGTTGCACTTCGTGAACATTATGACTGAAATAGCCGTTTTCCGGTGCCGCGTAGCGATTTTTTCGACCTCGAGCCAGAGAAGGCAGAGCCCGCAGCAGGCTTTTAGGCTCAGCACCGACAGTGGTATAGTGCAAAGGTCCGTCCTCTGTTCCCCAGTAAGGACGCATGCCGAGGAACAGTCGATCTAGAGTACTGACGAGAACGAAGAGGTTCTTTCTCTCCTGTGGTGGTTGACCATTGAGGCTGGTCTTGGTCAACAGAGGCGGAACCTTGCGGTGATCCCTGCATAGGATGGCCAGCATCATGCGAAGCAAAGTCAGGCCTGGCATCAGCTCGCCACGCCATCCCATAGGGTTGACCCCACTGTGAAAAAGTTTGATGCCTTGACAGATAGCTCCAGCACCAAAGAACATACCGAAAAGAGCGGGTTGTTTAGAAGCTTGCTGAACCTGTAGAACCGGGCGTGGCAGCACAGCCAGGCTCTTGTCAGTAGATTTTGCCCAGCGCAAGATTCGTGATAGAGCAGATGTAGCAGAGCCTGGAACACCAACGTCCCGGGGAAGCATACTGGTGGTACCAGCACATAGCAGAGCGAGCAATGGAGGCTTGGCAAAGATTTCACCGCGTCCCAATGGCTGTTAAAGTTGCATGTGCAGTCCCATCTCCACCATTGATAATGACCAGTTCGACTCCGTTTCTGGCAAAATCCGCCAAGGCTTCATTCATCCCTGCCGGAGTAAACTCTTCATGGTGCAAAACGTCTGGCCACTGGGCTAAAATACTGCGAATCTCACTGAGGCCTTTTTTATTGCCACCACTGCGCGGGTTGGTCAGCACCCCCACCTGCAGGCGCCTGCCATCCTCAGAGCTACACAGGCTCTTCTCATAACCACTCAGGCCATTCTTATAGCAAGGCGTAGCAGGCTCTGGTTTTTGCACAGGGTCGCTAATTGCCCTCTCCAGTATCAATGTCCGGTTTATGACAAAACCATCTCTGATATACGGACAGCTGATCATTTGCAGGGTCAACATCCAGGAACCACGAACGCAAAGGGCCTGATTGTTTCTTAAACTGGAAACCACTTGCCAGGCGATGGGTCAGGAACAGACTTGAAACAACTGTCCACATGCAGACTGCAAACAAGCCGAGGTCGGGACGTCCAAAGAGAAGACAGAGGGTGAAAAGGATCAGGTTGGGGTTGCGGCGCCCGGTGATCAGCCTGAAACAAGAGTCGATTGGCTGCCAGCAAAATATTCCAGAAGATTCGAGGTAGCGTATAAAAATTCCCTCACATAACCTACCGACAATATAGCCGACCACAGTTAACCAGAGGATCCATGACATTGAAATGCCTGCGATCGCCGTATGCATTGTGTACAGGCTCAGACCCCAGGCAATATACCAGAGTGGCGGGAAGATCAGGTCAATACCATGATCAAAAATATTGCCGAAGGGGCTGTAATTGATTGTGACTCTGGCCAGCTTGCCATCGACTGTGTCCAGAAAAGTCATTAACCAGGCAGAAGCCAGTCCCCAGGCGTAAGCACCCACATAGAACTGGTAGAGAGCCATGATCGACAGAACCAGACTCAAGCTCGTAACATGGTTCGGTACGATGCCGTTTCGAGCACATACACCGGTAACCCATTGCGCTGGTACTGGCCAGAGCCATTTTGTAACCAGGTCAGTGACCCCTTTATAAGAGCCTGCGAAAAGGCGCTTTTCCAGGCCCCGACGCTTTTCTTCAGTAATCGGCAACAGGTATGGTGGGTCAATTTTACGTAATTTTTTTAGATAGACAGGAACCAGAGTTTCTGCAGACTCTCGACGCAAGCCTTCTGGGTAGTCCCCCGGGCTGTCGTCACTGAGGAGGACCTCAATTGCATCGGCCATGTCGCCAGTGACGTGGGCGGCAACCGGTTGAGGATCTTGAACTGAGCTGGTCTCTAAAATGATGCCAACCGTCTCAAGCATGTTGACGATAATGCGTTGATCGTAGAGGAAGTCGCTACGAAGAAGCAGAACGGTGTCTTCTTCAGCAACAGGCTGGGAGCTCTCTTGAATAGTGGAGATTCCCGCTTTGTCGAGCATGCGTTCAAGACGCTCGCGGGAGGACAAACCCCATAGCTGGACAGGGCTTTCTTGAAGGATTCTGGCGTATTTTGCCATAGTTGTTAACTCTTAGTTGAGGGTTTACATGAGGTTCGTTGGCTTTGATTTTCATCCATACAATGATTGCCTGCAAAAGAATCATCGGTGGAAAAAACAAGGTCATTACTATATACTCCTCGCATGGTGGATGTAAAGACAGAGGGTGAGGTAGAGACAAAGATAGAAACAGAGCCTTTCAGCTTTTCTCTGGCACATCTAGCCGACCTTCACCTGACTTCGTTAGATAGCATAAAGATCCCTCAATTATTCAACAAGCGCATACTGGGTTACTGCTCATGGCGGCGCAAACGACGGATTGTTCATCGTCGTGAGATTATCGACTCTTTAGTTGAAGATTTACGCGTCACCTGCCCGGACCATATTACTGTTACCGGGGATCTGACACATCTCGGTCTGCCTATGGAATATGCGGAGGTTGCAAAATGGCTACCATCCCTTGGCACTCCAAATCAGGTGACAGTAATACCCGGCAACCATGACGCCTATGCAGGGAGAAACTGGTTCAGGTCTTGCGCTATGTGGGCTCCTTATCTTGAGTCCGACACCGCTTTGGACATCCACAGAACAGCAGACTTTTTCCCCAGCTTGAGAATCCGAGGCCAAGTTGCTCTTATTGGCCTCAGTTCAGCCCGCCCCAGCCCGCCCTTCTTTGCGACGGGTGCCCTTGGCCAGGAGCAGCTTGCAGCACTGGATGCTCTTTTAGAGAAGACCGGCGATAAAGGTCTTTTGCGCATTGTTCTGATTCACCACCCACCTCTTCCAGGAATCGTCAACTGGCGCAAGTGCCTTACTGACAGCAAACCATTTGCTGCTGTCCTCGCTAAACGTGGTGCAGAACTGGTGCTGCACGGTCATGCACACACTCCCTCTATTGCAGAGATACAGACTCCTTCTGGCATGATCCCAGTCGTTGGGGCACCAGCCACGTCTGAATTTAACCCGCAGGCTGGACGCTCCGCCAAGTACAATATTTATAGGATGAGTAGAACTGGCAAGGATTGGCAACTGACGATGTCGGTCAGGGGCTATTCGGAGGAGCAAGGTTGCTTCGTTTCTGAATCAGAAAGAAGCCTTAAGTTGCCGTCGAAACGGGTCAAAGTCCCAAAGCCGTCATTCCCGAGGGTGTAACCGGGAATCCAGTCTTTAAAACCATGGATCCCCGATAGAATCATTCGGGGATGACAGATCTTTAAAATGTTTTCAGGGAACTCTAAGCAGCAGCCACAGCGTCATCAAGACAATAATGGTGAGGGGCAGCAAAGTCGTAAATGCGGGGTGGAGGCCGAGAATCAACCCTGTGTAGCCGAGGGCCTGATCAAAATAGAAGTAAGATATCCCGATAATCGTTCCGAGAGTAAGCCGCCGCCCGGAACTGGCCTCGCGCGCTTTGCCGAACACGAAAGGCAGAGAGAAAAAAATCATCGCTCCCACCTTGAACGGCAGAGTCAGCTTTTGCCACAAAGAAAGGATGTACTGATCTGTGTCCTGCCCCCTCTTCTGCAGGATCTGGATATAGTGATACAGGGCAGTGATGGACAGCATGTCCGGTGTGACACTCAGGACATCCACCTGTTTATTCTTGAGAAAAACATCCAGTGTCAGAGTGGGGAGATTCCGATCAGTAATAGCCGAGTCTGCAAAAGTGATTTGCCGTACATCTCTGCAGGCCCAGCTTCCATCAGAAGCAACTTCTGCATTGCGAGCGGTCACATAACTGGATGGCTTGCCCTCTTCATCGAATTCATAAACGCTGAGGTCACCAAGCCCTTCACCGGGAGTTGAATAGCGCACGTTGATGAAACGGCCGTTGTCCCGGGTCCAAAACCCCCCTTCCGGGAGCAGGGTTCCTAAATCGGCAAGAGCAAGCTCACGATTGAGCCTGGCTTGCTGCTCCAGCTGCGGGACAACAAACTGGGCGAGCAACAGGACTCCCAGCATCAACACAACCCCAGCGCCGAGGACCACCCTGGCGATACGAAACACGGAAAAACCACAGGCTCTCATGGCGAGTAGTTCATCGCCGTTAGCCAGAGTCCCAAGGGCTACGATACTGCCCAGCAAGGAACTTACAGCGGCCAGATTTAGAATTCGGCCAGGCGTGGTGTACGCAATATACTTGAATGCATCGACAATCTGATAGCGACCCTCACCAATGTCATCAAGTTGACCGACCAGTTCCAGGATAGAGAACAAGGCTGTCATGATCAGGAAGACCAACAGCCAGCCCCACACCAACCGGGTTCCTATGTAACGGAATAGTATTTTCATAATCCCTGTCATCCAGAGCTTCCGGATGGACACCAGCAACCAGTCAGGCAATCAATGAACGGGACGCCTGAGCATGACGATCAAGAAAAGAGCCAACAGGATATGTGGCCACCAGATCCCTGGGAAAGAGCCGACCACCTCCTGTTCCACCCAGGTCTTCGCCACAACCGTCAAATTGTAATAAACGGCAAAGACAACGACAGCCAGGAAAGTCTTCGAATATTGACCTTGACGCGGAGCCGTTCGACACAAAGGGACGGCAAGCAATCCTAGCAGGATGGATGAGAGGCCAGTGGAAAGTCGCCATTGGAATTCAGCTTTATCCTCCGGGGATGACGAGGCTGCCAGACTCATTGTCGAAGCGGCTTTACGTCGATAACCGATGGAAGAGATTTCCTTGGGCACGAGTGGTAACAGGAAGCTTTGAAACCGAAAGAATATTGTCTTGCTACCGTCCTCCGCGACTTCATAATGATAACCATCTCTTAGGATAATGACTTTCTTGGCTGTTTCGGGGTCGACTTCCAGCCAGGCCTGACTGGCACGGGTTATTTTCCTCTTAGTACCGGTATATTGCTGAATAAATACACCTTCGGCACGTTCCTGGTTGTCATCTATACCCTCCAGGAACACCACCAGGTTGTTTTCGCCAACTTCGTGAAAACGCCCTGGTTTCAAACGTGAAAAATCAAAGTTTGCTTTAGCGTCAGCTTTCAACCAATAACTTTTTTCGTAAGCCCAGGGACGCACATACAGGGAGAGCCCGGCAACCAGAACAGCGACCAGCAAAGAGACTTTAAACGCAGCGGAAAGCAGGCTCCGCTCACCAAGACCGCAGGCCTCCATGGCGATGATTTCCGAATCAGCATGCATCCTTCCCAGAACCGTTATGATCGAGAAAAAGAGTGTTATGGGGATCAGTACTTCGAGTGCGATTAAGATTTTTAGGGAGACAAGGGCCAGAACGGTGGATCCCGTCATCAACCCATCTGCAGCATCAGGAAGATACCGAGTGGTAGAATAACCAGCAAAAATGATGACCAGGATCCCGCAGATGGTCGTCAGTGGAGTCAGTATCTCGCGGTTCAGGTAACGATTGATAAGCAAGTTAAATCCAGTTAAGGGTTTTTATCTTACTAAAGACTCTGCATCATATATGGTCTGAAGTGTTGATTTCAATGATGTTGAAGAAACATGATTTGTATATTCGAAATACACTACCTTCACGTCATATCCAGCTAACTCAGATTCTACTTGAGTAAAGAGCTCTGAGCCCTTCCAGTCGCTACCAACAAACATGACGTCAAAATTAATTTCATGGTACGAAGCAATTTTATCTCTATGTTTCTGAGGCACAACCTCATCAACACATTTAAGCGCAGAAACAATTTCGGTTCTTTCATCAAAAGGGATGATCGGCTTCTTGCCTTTATAGGCTTCCACCAGCTCGTCGGTGCTGACTCCCACAATAAGTCGGTCACAGCCTTTCTTTGCCTTTTGCAATAATCTGAGGTGTCCGATGTGGAACAGATCAAACACCCCTGTTGTATAGCCAACAATCTCTTTCTTCATCGAAACAGCTCTCTTCTTTCAGCCAAAATATTTTTGTTAAATCGAACCCTGACGAGAAGCCCAGGGAGGTTGGGCTGTTATAAATCACCGCAAGGGGTGAATGCAAGCACAGCGGGTGAGTGTCCCTCAGAGGAGACTCCTAGCGAGGGTCTTCCTGGTTTCTTTTTGCCAGGATTTCTTCAACCAGGAGCCAATCATCGACTTTGTCGACGTCAACCGCTGCTTCTGCAAAAGGCATCTCGACAACTCCTACCTTAAGATTCATCCTGTTTGACAATTGAGCCAGAGCGTACTCCAGTGTCAACTGTCCAAGAAGGTAGCGCAGTACAGCCGACCAGCCCAGGACCTTCACGACCCGCAATGGCTTCTTGCGTTCACTCTCCACCTGGCGCCAGAAGTCAGCGGCATGGCGAGCCCGTGGGGTCAGAAATGCAAAGAGGTTGCAGCCGCAATAGCCACCATCTTTAAGTTTTGTGACCGTTCGCAAGGCGTTGGGGAAAGCGGTTGAAATCAAATCGTAGCTGGCCACCCCGGCCAGAACATCGCAGCCGCTCTTGCGCGCTTCAGCACAAAAATGATCGACCATCTCAGAACTCAGCAATGCATGGTCCGCAGTGGTCAGTAAAACCGGCACATCTTCCGGTAAAGATTGCAGGACAGTAAAGGCACTAGAACTTGGCGTGGCTTTTGGAGCAACCCACTGGACCTTGCCTGAGTTGACCAGGCCATTGAGCTCGGCATTCTGTTCGACGGATTTTCTTGCTGGCCCACAGAGGATACGGTTAGCCACCTCACGAGCCTCTGCCAGCGCGTCAAGTACACGCAAGACCATCGGCCTGCCAGCAACCGGCGTCAACGCTTTGCAACTCACTCCCGCAGCCTGCGCCACAGGATCGTTCAATTCGCGGTCGCCAGCAAGAATGACTACGGCAAACGGCTGGCCTGGCGATTTCATTCTTAGCTGAGCTCCTTCTGGTATATGCGATATCGTTTGTAACAAACACTGCCGACCGATTCGATGATTTTTCGTATGCCATGGTTCTGTTCCAGTATCCAGGACATATCGATCTCCTTAATGCCTTGTTTGCGAGCATTCACATGTAGAGGCGCTATCATCATCAGTGCCAGAGTCGCCCCCAGTCTGCTCCCCTGATAGCGACGTTTGACCCCCATTAGCGGGATTCTTGCTGATTTGGGCCCAGCGACTTTCAGTCGCCACAGGAGTTTCAACCAGCCAAACGGGAGGAGTCTACCATTCAAATCCTTGATCATCTCGTTAATGTTTGGAAACATAACGATCATGGCGGCTGGTTCTCCATCGACTTCGGCAATTCTGACCGAGTCAGCGTCCACTAGCAGCTTAAGATTTTTCCCCAAATCAGCGAATTCCGCCTGAGTAAAAGGAATAAATCCCCAGTTTTCAGACCATGCATCTTCAAAAATGTCCCGAATTATTTCAAGGTCTTCCTCGAAGCAGTCCCGACGCATTGTGCGAATTTTGACCCGACCTGCAACCCGTTTGGCAAGAGCTTCTAAGTGCTGCGGAGGAGAAACCTCAGGATGCACTCGATAGGCGAGCAGGTCCTGCTCTTTGGCAAAGCCCTGTTCTTCAACACGCGGCCCATAATAAGGTAGAGCATGACCCAGCATAATTGGCGGTGGGCTATCAAAGCCTTCGACCAGCAAACCACACTCGTCGTTGACTGACAGGCTGAATGGGCCACGAATTCGTCGCATTCCTTTCTGACGTAGCCACTCTTCAGCTGTCTCAAACAGGGCGTGGAATGTCTCGGAGTTATCCTCGGCCTCCAGAAAACCAAAAAAACCTGTTTTATCGTGGTAACGCTGCAAATGGAGTTGATCGACCTGGGCGCTGATTCGTCCAACAACATGATCATCACGGCAGGCTATCCAGGCTTGAAATTCAGCATGTTCAAAATAAGGATTTTTGGATGAAAGATGCTCTTTTCTCTCAAATATCAACGGAGGGACCCAACAGGGGTCTTTTGCATACAGTGACCATGGCAGTTTAATGAACTTTCTCATCAAACGGCTATCGGTAACAGCGATGATCCGCAATCTCCCTGCGTCTATCTTTTTACTTGCGACTCTGTTTTGCACTGCGACTCAGTTATCCATTGAAATAGGCTAGTTGTGTGCCAGAAAGAACTGACGGATTGAAGCATAGCTGATACTTCGTTAGTATGTAAGAAATTTCTAGCAAAGGAGGTCACATCCTGTGACATATTAGCCACACTAAATCGAAAAAAATGCAACAATCACACATTTGTAATTTGACAAAGAGTGCCCTATTCCCCTAGTCTATCGATTGTTTCATATATTGGCATTAACATTGCTCTTGACTCGGGTAACATGAATTCTCTAAATCCTACTTCGACAGAAAGCCACATCTCTCTTCGAACCGCTGATTTTTCTAACTTGGCAGAAGCCCTTGATTATGCTGCCACAGGAAAGAGTGGGTTCAATTTCTATGACGGGCGTGGAAAACTCCGCACGGTTCTCCCCTATTCAGTTCTACAGAAAGAAGCCCAGGCTCTGGCAAAGCGTCTACTTGGCCTTAAGTTGGCAAGAGGATCGCGAGTTGCCATTGTCGCGGAAACCCACCCGGATTTTCCGCGTTTCTTTTTTGCTTGTCAATATGCTGGCTATACCCCTGTTCCGTTACCTGCCTCAATCCACTTAGGTGGACAGAAAGCTTACGTTGAACAACTGCGCAGCTTGCTGGCGAAAAGTCAGGCAGACATTGCCGTTGCACCAGTAGAGTTCCTCCCCTTCCTCCAGGAAGCCACTAAAGGGCTGGAACTGAAACTTGTCGGCACACCTCAAGCATTTGATGAACTTATAGAATCTTCTGTTGAACTAGCTCCACTACAAGCTGAAGAGACGGCCTATATCCAATACACTTCGGGGAGTACGCTTTTTCCAAGAGGCGTTATGGTGAGCGGAGCAGCGGTGATGCACAATCTTGCCGGTATCACCAGAGATGGATTGAAAATTCGTAGTGGTGACAGATGTGTCTCCTGGTTGCCCTACTACCACGACATGGGACTGGTCGGCTTTGTCCTGGCCCCCTTGGCTGCACAACTCTCGGTAGATTATCTGGGCACCCGTGATTTTGCCATGCGTCCTCGCCTGTGGCTGAGTTTGATGTCCGATAACAAAGGGACCATCTCTTTTGGCCCTCCCTTCGGCTATGAGCTCTGTACACGCAGAGTTCGTAGCGATGCCGAGCATTTTGACCTCAGTCGCTGGCGTGTTGCCGGAGTTGGCGCAGAAACAATCCGTATTGAGATTCTGGAAGCCTTCGCTGAGAAGCTGGCCCCCTTTGGCTTCGACCGTAAAGCTTTTCTAGCCAGCTACGGCATGGCTGAGTGTTCCCTTGCCGTCAGCTTTAGCAAGCTTGGACAGGGAGCGATTGTTGATGAAATCGACGCTGAATGTTTGTCAGTCAGTCAAGAAGCTCTCCCTGTTACTGATTTTTCTGAAGACGAGTTGAAAGGCATCCACACCAAAAAACTGGTGGATTGCGGTGTTCCGTTGCCTGGGCATAAGATTGTTGTGCGCGATGAGCACGGTCAGACTCTGCCAGATCGAAAATGTGGCACTATTTATGTGCAAGGCCCAAGTGTGATGTGCGGTTACTTTGGTGACCCTGTTGCAACGGCCAAAGTTCTTTCTGCTGATGGATGGTTGAACACAGGTGACATCGGTTACCTTCATGATGGCAACCTGGTGATCACCGGCCGTGAAAAAGATATGATCATTATCAACGGGCGCAACTTCTGGCCTCAAGATCTTGAGTTCTATGCAGAGCAGCAACCTGAAATCAGGCCTGGCGATGCTTCAGCAGTCTCGGTTCCGGCAACGGATGGCTCGGAAATGGCTGTCATGGTTGTCCAGTACCGAGAAACAAACGAAAGTAAACGATCTGAAATGTCAAACCGCCTTGCTCGAATAATTCGAGAGGAAGTGGGTATTAACTGCACCATTGAGCTTGTCCCCGCACATACCCTGCCCAGGACTTCTTCAGGAAAACTTTCCCGCGCTGGCACTCAACGCGATTATTTGCGTCGTCTAGAAGAGCAGAAAAAACTGAGTGTCAAACCTTTGTTTGAAGAACAGAACGTGAATGAGGATAACTCTGATTTACGCCTTGCTGCTGTTGGACAAAGGTATGCACACTAAGCTCGTCTCTTCAGCTCTCCTCAAATGAACTCAACTGTGGCAACTATTTTGTTTACTGCATTCAAGGTAGGTCCCAGTAAAGTGTAGAGTATCTCCATAGAAGCTGGTCTGCGGCAACCTCGCAGCAATCCGTATAGTCGGCTAACTCCGTAGGTTTCATTTCAAGAAGAAATGGAACGTTTTTTTTTATCAACAACCCGATTCAACCTTTGGAGTTGAACAGCTATGACAACCACTCAATATCATGATATCTTTCAGCAGGTCGAAGGTTTGCTGCTGCGATATGCCCCGCAACAAGCACCGATTCAGAATGACACGGATCTGATCAACGACCTGGGTTTTGACTCGTTAAAAGTGATGGACATGCTGAATGAGGTAGAAGATGTTTTCGACATCACCTACCCTTTAAACAACCTGGCGTCGCTCCATACAGTTAGAGACTTTGTCTTACAAATTCAAAAGATAGTTGAGAATAATTAATGGGACTTCTAGATAAGCTTGGTGCGATAGCAACAACCCGCCAGACATTGCTTCCCGAAGGGGTTGACCCTTTCAATGTTGTCATCGAGGAGATTTATTCTTCCACAGAGGGTTCTATTGCCGGGCAAAAGGTTATACTGGCCGGCACCAATAACTACCTTGGACTGACCTTTGACCAGCAATGTATAGAAGCCGCCCAAGAGAGCCTCTCTAAAGAAGGGACGGGAACGACAGGGTCGCGTATGGCAAACGGCACTTTTTCAGGACATCGTGACCTGGAACAAGAGCTGGCCCTTTTTTACGGCTGCAGTAATGCAATTGTCTTCTCGACCGGTTTCGTCACAAATCTTGGGATGATTTCCGCATTGACCGGACCAGGAGACGTCATTGTTCTGGATGCAGACTCTCATGCAAGCATCTATGATGCCTGCAAGATGAGTGGCGCTGAAATGATCCGCTTCCGCCACAACAATATGGTCGATCTGGAAAAAAAGCTGAAGCGCCTGGGGCCACGGACCGCAAAAACCCTGATTATTGTTGAAGGCATATACAGTATGTTAGGCGATTGTGCCCCATTAGCAGAGGTTGCGGCCCTTAAGCAAAAATACGGTGCATGGTTGATGGTTGATGAGGCGCATTCCATGGGTGTTCTTGGCGATCATGGGCGTGGTATGGCAGAGGCTGCTGGTGTTGAACAAGAGGTTGATTTCATCGTCGGCACCTTCAGCAAAAGCCTCGGAGCTATTGGCGGTTACTGTGTCAGTAATCACCCGGAATTGGACTTGGTGCGATACGTCAGTCGCTCTTATGTTTTTACCGCCTCACCCTCACCTTCAACCATTGCATCTGTGAGACAAGCATTGCGAGTCGTCCAGTCTAAGCCTCAGCTACGCACAAAACTCTGGGAGAATGCTGACCTGCTCTATCAGGGGCTTAAGAAGCTTGGTTTTGAGCTTGGCCCTGACGTCGGCCCGATAGTCGCCATACGTGTCCCGACCAAGGAAATCACACTCTTGGTCTGGAAGGAACTACTTGACCGGGGCATCTATGTCAACCTGGTTTTCCCGCCAGCCGCACCAGCAGGCATGAGTTTACTTCGGTGTAGTATCAGTGCAGCACATACAGCCGAACAGATTGATTATATCTTGGGCGCTTTTGCAGAAATACAGCAACTGACGACTGTTTGATCGTCATTCTTGCGCATGTGGGAGCTTGGGGGATCGCTTAAGAATCATCAAAAATGGGCCCTGTTTCCACCAAGATGACAAGCTTTTGCAGAATGCTCGGGTTTATGAGGAAAAGTTATTGATGCCAGCATCACCCTCCACAATAATAATGCCAGTCGAGAATCAGGTTCGTGAAATGGATGCCAAGATCCTGCTTTCATGTGTGGCGGCAGAGCGTGGCTACCCGGTTCTGATCGGCTCTCGTGCATATATCCATTTCGTAGTGGACTCAATCCCGCGCGGCGTCTATATGGCTAAAAGCATGAAGACCCGCAGCATACGCATGTTTAAAATCCTCAATCAGCTCGGCCACGACATTTTAGCCTGGGATGAGGAAGGGCTTTTGCGGGAACCGGACGTTATCTATCACCGTTGGCGCCTTTCCTCTGTAGCAATGAAGCGTATCGCCTTCCTGACAACCTGGGGAGAGGACAATGCAAAAGCTTTTCGTTCTTTTGACGGCTACGAAAACACACCCATAAAGGTCACCGGCAACCCCAGGATTGACCTGTTGCGTCCTGAACTGCGTGAGTTTTATCGACCAGAGGCAGAGGTTATTCGGGAAAAATTCGGGAATTTTATTCTCATCAATACAAACTTCAGCAAGGTCAACCACTATTACCCGGAACTTGGTGAGCTGAAACAAGCTGTCGAAGGTAAGAAGCCGGGTAAAGCAGAGCCTTACGACATCGGCAAAGGTCGTCACAAGCTCGCCATATTTGAGCATTTCAAAAAGATGTTGCCACTGTTTTGTGACGCCTTTGCAGACTACACAGTCATTTTGCGGCCCCACCCTTCCGAAAGTCACAAAACATGGCAGGACGTTGCCAGGGACCGCCCTAATCTGGTCATCACTAACGAGGGTAATGTTCATCCCTGGTTGATGGCAGCCAAAGCGGTGGTTGCCAATGGCTGCACGACTCTGGTGGAATCAGCGATACTTGGCACGGCTGGCGTCAATTACGAACCCGAAGCAGTTGAAGAATATGATTTCGCCATCACCAGTGATGTCAGTCGTCGCGCCTCCACTCTTGAGGAATTATTAAAGACGGTTCGTTCGATCGTCGATGGAAAAACAGGCCCACTCGATTACGCAACCAGAAAAGCCGCTATGGAGCCTCATATTGCTGCACTGGAAGGCCGTTTGGCTGCGGACCGTATGATTGATGTTCTGGATGAGGCTGGTTACGGAATGAGGCAACCTGCGGCTCCGCCTGCACTCGATCGATTCTGTGGTTGGTATCAGACTAAGTTAAGAACTTATGAGAAGCGCATCAACATGCTCAGGCCGGGTCATCGCAACAATATCGCTCTGCATGATCATCGTTATCCTGGCATAACGGCCGAAGAGATGCTGAGTATTATCGACCGGTTCAGACAACTTCTCAACCGGTTCCATGGCCTGCAAGTTGAAAAACATTCTGAGCACTTATACTGGATTCACAAATAATATAACAGGTTACGAACTTTTTTTAGGAGAGACTCCTTATGTACAATGTCAAAATTCTCGGAGCCGGTTCCATTGGTAATCACTTGGCAAACGCCTCGCGACGTTTGGGCTGGCAGGTCATTTTATGTGACAAAGACCCCGCTGCCCTGCAAAGGACAAAGGAGGACATCTATCCCGCACGCTATGGCCAATGGGATGATTCGATTCAGCTTTTCACCTCTGCAGAAGCTCCTCAGGGAGGCTTCGATCTGATCTTTATCGGTACACCACCGGATTCACATATGGATCTTGCTATTCAGGCGATCAGTGAAAAGCCAAAAGCGGTATTAGTGGAAAAACCTCTTTGCACTCCAGCTCTAGAGAAAGCGGACGAATTATATCGACTGGCCGCGGAAACAGGCGTTGAAGTTTTTGTTGGCTACAATCACGTTGTCAGCACAGCCGCCGACAAGGCCGTTGAGCTCATGCCTCATCTCGGTGTTATCGAAACCCTTGATGTCGAATTTCGCGAACACTGGGGCGGCATCTTTACTGCCCATCCATGGCTTGACGGTCCACAAGACAGCTATCTTGGCTTTTGGCAAAAAGGCGGTGGTGCCAGCGGTGAGCATTCCCATGCCATCAACCTCTGGCAACATTTTTCACGAAACCTTGGTGCGGGTCGTGTTACAGAGGTCATGGCGAGCCTGGAATACGTCAAGACAGACACGCTTGACTACGACAAGTTATGCCTCTTGAACTTGCGTACTGATAATGGCCTTGTCGGCCGCGTGGTTCAGGATGTCATCACTCAGCCAGCACGCAAATGGGGCCGCATTCAGGGTAAAGATGGATTTATAGACATTGCGATCGGTAGCGAGGATCTTCTGCAATGGGCCTATGGGGGCAATCCGAAAGAAGAAATGCTTATTAAGAAGACCCGTCCTGATGACTTCATTGCCGAGCTTAAACATGTTGATGAGGTGCTAAAGGGTGAGAGAGGAGAGAGCGGTATCTCGCTGGAGTGCGGACTGGACACCATGCTGGTGGTCGCGGCGGCACATCTTTCGAACCGTGAGGGACAACGCGTTTTGATCGACCATAATAAAGGCTATTCTCTAGATGCCTTAAGTCTCGAAGCGAAACAGTAAACGGAGGTCAAAGTGGACCAGAAATTCGATTTTAAAGATCTTTTCGTCCTGGACATGGCAAACAACCACCAGGGCGATGTGAAGCATGGACTCAATATTGTTCGCTCCTTTGCCAAGGTTGTCAAAGACCGTAAGGCCCGGGCCGCACTGAAGTTTCAATTCAGACAACTCGAAACATTCATCCATCCGGACCACCAGAAAGATAGTGACCATAAGCAGGTCCAACGTTTCATGTCGACCCGTCTGCTCCGTGACAAATACCAGATGTTACTTGACGAGGTGCGTGACCAGGGACTGGTCTCCATGTGCACTCCTTTTGATGAAGCTTCTGTCGATGTCATTTGCGACATGGATTTCGACATCATCAAGGTTGCGAGTTGTTCAGGGAAAGACTGGCCTCTATTGGAGAAAGTCGCCAATGCGGGCAAACCGGTGATTTTCTCGACCGGGGGCCTGACACTTCGGGATATTGATAACCTGGTCAGCTTCTTTCAGCATCGCGGCGTTCACTTCGCAATCATGCACTGTGTCGCCATCTACCCGACTCCCGACCAGAATATGAATTTGAATCAAATTGCGCTGCTTCGCTCCCGCTATCCCGGCATTCACATCGGCTGGTCTACACATGAGTCGCCTTCAGATATGGTGCCGGTGCAGTTAGCAGTTGCCCTTGGCGCAGAGTTGTTCGAGCGCCATGTCGGAATTGCAACCAAAGAAGCGCCACTCAATGCCTACTCATCGACGCCGGAACAGGCTGGCCAGTGGATCGAGACCAAGCAGAGAGCACAGCTGCTTTGCGGGCCAAAAGAGCGACAGCCCGCGTCTGAGGCCGAACAGAGCGCCATTGACGGTTTGAAGCGCGGGGTTTTCGCGAAAACCAAAATCAGCAAAGGATCCATCATCGAGAGTGATCAGGTTTACTTTGCGATTCCCTATAATGAAGGGCAGCTTGATAGCGGGAATTTCAAAGCAGGAATCACCTGCCTGAAAGATGTTTCTGCTAACGTACCGATTTTCGAGGATAAGGTTAACCTTCCTGTGTCGGAGGAAGAACTGGTCATTAAACACGCCGTCCATGACGTCAAGGCTCTCCTTAATGAAGCAAAAATCCACCTCGGTCCGGAGTTCAAGGTCGAATACTCGCACCATTACGGGGTCCCGAAGTTCCTCGAAACTGGCGCTGTTCTTATCGAATGTGTCAGCCGTGATTACTGCAAGAAGCTTGTTGTTCAATTGCCTGGGCAGAAACATCCCTCCCACTACCATGCCCGTAAAGAAGAAACCTTTCAGGTCCTCTATGGCGAGTTAAACTGCACGGTTGATGGTCATCAGCGAAAACTTGTGCCCGGAGAAAGCGTGGTCGTCATGCCGGGTGTCTGGCACTCATTCGGGACTGATAGTGGAGTGGTTTTCGAAGAAATCTCCAGCCGTGATTACGACAATGATTCTTTCTATGAGGACAAAAGCATCAATAAATTGGCCAGATCTGAAAGAAAAACGGTCGTTGATCATTGGGGACGCTTCCAGATTAACGCTTAAGGGCGGTAATCTGGAGTTTTCAAGCATGATAAAGTGCGTAGTCTTTGATTTTGATGGCACACTGGTCGATTCCAACGCTATCAAAAGAGATACTTTTTTTGCTATTGCCCGACCCTGGGACCCAACCGGTGAAGTCGTGGCGGAAGTGTTTGAGCATTGGCCTGCAGCCGATAGGTACGAAAAAACGTATAAGATCGCCGAGGCCCTGATCTCCAGGGGTCTCCTTCCGCATGGTTCCTCAATAAAAACGTGGGCCTCTCGCCTGGCGAATGAGTACACAGCACAGTGCGAAAGCGCAATCGCCTCCTGCGCGGAGATGACTGATGCAACCCAAACTCTTAAGGGCCTTACCGAAAAGGGTTACCTCTTATTTATTAACTCGGCAACGCCAGTAGAACCACTGCGAGCGTTGCTGGAATTACGTAACTGGGCTTCTTTCTTTCAATGCGCCTACGGTGCAGAAGCTTCCAAAGCGGACAATCTAAGAGACATTTCCTTGAGAACTGGAACAAATTCAATTGAAATTATTCATGTCGGCGACCAACACGACGACCTGCAAGCGACAGAACAATTTGGCTGCCGCTTCGTGGCGATGGCCGATGGAGATAGCAGACCGGTCGCCAAAGCCAGCGCTCTTGTTGTGCAGAAGCTAGGTGAGCTACCAGGATTACTGACAAAGCTCAATCAGGAGGCGTCATGATTAAGGGGCAGCGTATTCTTGTAGTTTGTCCTGCGCGAGGGGGCAGCAAAGGAATCCCACTCAAAAACCTTCAGCCTTTTCTTGGCGTCCCTCTGGTCGCGAAAGTGGGGCATCTTGTCGCCGAGATACCGGGAATAGACCGGGCTATTGTATCAACTGATTCTGAAGAAATTGCTAAGGTGGCTATTGAATCTGGCCTTGAGGCTCCCTTTTTTCGTCCGGAAGACCTTTCTGGTGACCGGATCTCTGACCTCGAGGTCTTGTCCCATGCTTTAATTGAAGCTGAGCGTTTAGACGAGGTTCACTACGACATTGTCGTGATGTTGCAACCGACCTCTCCTCTGAGACAAGCTGAACACGTTCAAGATACGATCAACATGCTCATTGATGGTGATTGGGATGCAGTGTGGACAGTCTCCGAAACGGATTCCAAGAACCATCCCTTGAAACAACTTACCGTTAAGGATGGCCGACTCGACTATTATGATCAGGACGGCAAGAGAATCATTGCACGGCAGCAACTGATTCCTGTTTACCATCGTAACGGTGTTGCTTACGCGATCAAACGCAGCTGCCTTCTGGATCAAAAGAGTATCAGTGGGGATCTTACCGGGGCACTTGTGCTGGAGGGGAATCTGGTCAGTATCGATACTTACTGGGATCTCGAACTGGCTGAGTTCATCTATTCGAAGCAACAGAGAGATGGCTGATTATTCCAGGCATTCTTTCTCATGGAGTGATGTTCCAACCATGAGGTGCCCGCCGGGATTATAGTATAAGCTCCCCATGCAAAAGAAAAATCCGACTAAAATTTATGACATTTCCATTAGCATTTTCGTCAGCATAATTGCCCCACTCTACTGGTTCGTCTACAAGATCCTTCACAAAACTGCTATTCACAATAATCAGCGAGACAAACGCCCGACACGAATCGTCCTGCTGGTCAGCAGGCCACAAGATATTGCATTGCTTATCGGCTTGCATGAAAAAGCCCAGAGCTATGAAAATCTCAGCCTCACTTTCTGGGTCGTAAAGAATTGCGCCAAAAGGTATCCAGAAATCCTGACTGAGTTGAAGGGGAAAAACATTCCCGTCGAAATGGTCGTCAGTACTTTCCGGCTGGGAAAAGTACTGAACAAGCTGATGAAAACCGATGTCTTCCTGTCCACAGTAGAATCGACCGCAGCCAGACAGAAGCTGCCTTATATAATCACGAGGTTGGCAAATACGGCCGGACTCTCGACCTACATCTTACAGCACGGCTTCGAGACCATCGGCCTGACTTATTGTGACAAAATTCACGGGCCAGAAGTAAAATTTTCGTCAAAGATCATACTCACATGGGGTCCATCGAAGGAGCTTCCTGCCTGGGTCAGCAGAGAAACCCGAGACAAGGTTGTTGCGGTAGGTTGTCCGAAAAAGCTAATTATTACCAGGAACAAATCTTCATCAGAAACAGGCGAACGTCCGATTATAGCGGTTTTCGATAACCTGCACTGGCACCGTTACGACGAGCAGTATGTCGCAACTTTTCTGAACCACCTGGAAGAGACCGCCAGGCAGCGACAGGAATTTCGTTTCATCCTGAAGTCCCATCCTGTCTCGATCCGCAGACGCAGCAAGGAACTTACAGCCAGACTCAGCGCCATGGAGAATGTAGATATTGCAGATAGGCTTGAAGATGAAGAGCCGGGGTTGACGACCCCGTTACTGCTGTCTCATGCTATGGGTGTGATCACCACCCCCTCGACCATAGCTCTTGACGGGGCATTGGCGGGAGTTCCCGTAGCTATAACTAGATATGGACTGGACCTGAGCTACTACACTCCACTGACTCTGTTTGACAACCTTGAGGACTGGCAAAGATTTTTGGAGCGTCTCATGGAAGAATCCGATCAACGCCAGCTTAAACTCAATGGGGAGCGATTTCTGAATCGGGTGCTCGTTTCCGGCGACCCCGCAACCAAGATTCTCAATCTGCTCAGCAAGCATTAGGGGCTATGGGCAATCAGGTGGTATACTTTGAACTGCCAGAAAGTTCATGATACAACGTCGCATAACGATCCAGAACAGATTCTAAATCCATCGTTTTCTCAACCCATTTCCGCCCGTTCAGTGCCAATTTACGGCAACTTTCATTATTATCCAAAAGAGCTTCAACAACTGCCGCGATCGACTCTGAGTTACGCTCCGCCAACAGGTACTGATGGCCGGGTTTACCAAAATCCGGCGGCAAACCGATATGTGGTGTCATTACGACAGGAAGGCCTGATGCCATGGCTTCAAGAATCACGTTTGCCATCCCTTCCCTCTCCGAAGCAAAGACGAACAGGTCGGAGGCTTGCAGGTACGATTCGACATTCTGGACACGGCCGGTGAAATGAACTCGGTTCCTGGCACCGGAGGCGTTTACAAGGCCAACAAGCCTCTCGTGAAATGTGTTTAATTTGGGATCGTTTTTATCAGTTCTCGGACCAATCAGCACAAAATGCAGCTCAGGAAAACGTTTTGACAATGAAACCCATGATTCAAGCAGAAGATCGATGCCTTTACGCGGAATAATAGACCCAACGGTAGTCATCATCCTGTCCATATCACCAAGTCCAAGAGATGATCGCAAAGCTCTTTTAGCTTCACAGGAAACTGGCCGGAAACGCAGCAGATCAACCCCATTTGGAATCTCTTCGATTCTGTTCTTAAAGCCAAGTTTAAAAGCGATTTCCTTCGTTACCCCACTACCAGTTACAACGCAGTCTAATTGTTGATACATGAGTCGCAAAGCACTATGGCGCAAGACCCTTGCCAGTGGTTGAGATGGCAATTCGTATGGCAAGGTATAAGCAAACATCCTGGCGACGCCAAGAGTTTTCAGCCTGAACAGCCAGGGTATCGATAGTGGCGACAGCGGATCAATCAATTGAACCACGTCCGGTTTGTACCCAGGCTGGCGACAGAACCGAATTAGCGCTTGATTGAAAAGAGTAATGCGCCGCCAGTTGGAGCTGGCTTTGTCGGGAAGGCGAATTCGATGGATCGGCGTGTCGTGAATGGGGTCAGTAGGGATGATGGCCCCCGGGGGAAGCAGATACCACTCCTGGGCATGATCTTGTTCAGTGAGCTTCTTGGCTTTCGGTGTTCCGGTCAGGACTCGGACATTAATGCCCCGCTGGCTTAAGCCTGGCAGGTAGCTCAAGAACCTCTTTTCCGCTCCTCCGCGTGGGGGATAAAGAACCGGTGAGGCAAGGCACAATTCAATGTTTTGACAAGGCATCAATTTTCAGGACCATTCTCGTTTGAAGTGGCGCCAGAAGAATAAGATGGGTATATACTCAATCTTCTGTATTTAATTGTGACCGTTAATACGTCTTAAGCTTAATCTGTTTGATGCTTCACCGGTGGATAAAGGTTGAAACGACTGCGCCCCGCCTCCAGTTCCGGCAACAAAAACGGCTTGTACGTGGTGCGATCAAAGTCAAGCAGTTGTCCGAGCTTCTTCTGACCCTCACCTTTGTAATGTCCCGACATCGGCCAAAAAGTCATTTCGCCTACGTAGACATGTTCATCAGTACAAAATTGATCCACGCGAACGCACTTGAAGTTTTTGCCTAATTGTTCTGCAATGCGAATCATTTCATCCCACTGGTCGGGCTTTCTAAAACCCGTACCGAGTTTGAATTTTGTATATAATTCGGTCGCTAAATCGTTTCCATCTGGATCGACTGTTTGTTCCTTTGTTTCAAAGCCTCGGTCATAAATGTAGTGGCAAAACTTCACTTTACCGTCTACACAATAGAATTTGTAATCTGGTGGTGGCTGAGGACTTTGCCGATTTATAAATTCTTCCACGAAAACCTTTGGCTGCACATATAAATACGCCCACTCGCCTTTGATCCGACCATAAGGCTTTTGCAGAGCCGCTTCGATCTGAGGTTCCAATACCTGTTTTTCAAGTCGTGCCTTGTCACGCACAAGCATGACGGTTCCGGAATCGTGATTGGCCTTGATTACGAAAGCATTCGGTAATGCATCGAAATCAATTTGCACAAAGTGGTCATGTACCTGGTACAGCTTAACCAGATATTGTTCACCAACCTGTTCCCGCACGTAGTCGCGTACGAGAATCTTGTCCGAGCAGCGTATCATTTCCAGATCTTGATCAAACAATTTCAACCATTGGATCCGATCATTGAAATCACGACAGTTGACCAAGTCTGGGAATTCACCTAATTTTCGCCAACACAGTCGATGAATGATGTCATAAAGTTCACGATGGGCTGCGGTAAGTGGCAAATAACGGCAATCATGATTCCATTTCCGTTGGCTGGTAAGCTTCAACTCACCAATCTTTTGCCGGATTATATTTTTCAATCCCATCTTAAAGATACCTCTGGAATGGATGTGGACATAATTCGTTAAAACAAAATCTGCCCTCAAACTTCTGTATTATCGCTTCGGCCCACATAGCCCCGCAGCCTTCTGGCAACTTCTAACTTCCATCTGCATCTCATCCCAACGTCGCTGGAAGGCCTGATAGAGATCCGGAGTTTCGTCGATCACCAGCAATTCGTGGTTGGCACGCAGAGAACGCACCGAAAGATTCATGCTGCCAAAAGTCAGGACCTGGCGATCTCGCGTATCGATCAGCATGAACTTGTTATGCATAGGGAACCCTTCCGGATGGACGTAGCGATGGAAGTCTATCCCATTCTGGAGCATCTGTTCTTCAACCCACGAAGGAACCCGCCGCTGTGTGTCATGGGCAAGGATCTGGATATGCACGCCCCGTTGTGCCAGGCCAAATAAAAGTTTGCAGATGCCACGGTCATTGAGATGTGAAACGGCTATACGTAGAGTGCTGCCAGCTCCCAAGCCATCAAAAAGTTCGTAGAAATCAGCCCATTTCGATCTCGGAAAGAAAAGCACCCTGGTCCTCCCTGAAGAGATGACCCTGTTGTTCTCAGGCAAGAAACGTTCCCAGGGGCCATGGCACGCGCCGAAAAGTCTTTGCGCATGTTTATGAAGTCCTTGGACAAGGGTTGTCTCGCGAATATCTACCAGAACATTATGTCCCCGATCCTGATCGCCGATCTTGTGAATAACGTCAGGATCCTCCGGCAGGTTTCCGGAAGGGTTAAACGTCCCCACCAACACACTGGGGATGGGATGACTGAAATAATAAAGCTTTTCGTGAAGTCGGCTATTCCTCAAGTACCGATTGTCGATCAGTCGATGGCTGAGAGCACGCAAATTGTTCCCCAACGCCTTCTTGCCTTGCAGAAGTTTTCTTACTCGACTGTTGATTGCTCCAGTGCGCGGATTGCCCTCCATGACAACTCGCACCCTCACCCCCCGACGGTAGGCTTGCAGGAGAGCTTGTGCTAACTCTTCATCCCTGAAGTAATAGGTAACCCATAGGATCTCCCCTCCTGACGGTACATTGTGAATCCGTTTTTCCAGAAGGTCACGCAGAGTACGGGAGGGGTAGCCTGGACCTCCCCAAAAAACCTGGAAGGGATCGGCTGTGGATTGATCTTGATCTGGTTTCCTGGAAATGGGCAAAATATACTTAGCCTGTTTAATGAGCTGAAGGGAAAAACTGCAATTTACCAAAAGAAAATTGTAACTATTCAGCACAATCAGAACTATTGGTAAAATGTCTGTCATCCCCGAATGGTTTTATCGAGGATCCATCTTTTAAAATCTGGATTCCCGATTACACCCTCGGGAATGACAATCTTTAATTATAAGCTGAATAGTTACAGAAGGTTTAGAATAAATCGAAAATGAGTATAAATTCAAATGGTTTCTTGCTTCAGTAGTGAATTTTCTGCACAGCTATCAAGATAGTTTTTCAATAGGTGTTATGCTTCACAAAAAAACGGTGAAAAATGTTAGTGTATTCGTATATTTTTCTGCGAAAACAGCATTGTTCACGACCTGATTTTGTAAATATAAAAGAAAGCTGATAATTCAAAATGCATTTAATACTCAAGTTTGCCCGTAGTTATCCCAAGCAGAGTCTGATGATGATGCTTGCCCTGATCTCAGCTGGGGTCGTGGAAGGTGTGGGCCTTACAGCGCTGCTGCCATTACTGCAAAAAGCCATCAATGTTCCTGCCGCAGACGTAGCCGCTACTGACCTAACGGCAAACTCTGACATTGGCAACCTGGTAAACTCTGCCTTATCGTTCTTTGACATCCCCTCAACAGTTGGTTCACTGCTGACGGTCATCATGGTTGGGGTGCTTTTAAGGAGTTTGCTAATACTACTTGCCGACCGTAAGGTTGGCTATACAGTCGCCCATGTTGCCACTGACCTTCGCTTGTCCCTGCTGCGGGCCTTGCTCTCAACTCGTTGGGGATATTTTCTCGATCAGCAAGTCGGCAGCATGGCAAATGCTGCCGGGACTGAAGTCATGCGCGCGTCGTCGGCCTACCTTCAGGCAGCAACGGCCATAGCCCTGGCGATTCAGACCTTTGCATATTTTACAGTGGCCTTACTGGTCTCGTGGAAAATAACTTTAATTTTCATGTCTGCAGCCTCACTGGTGTTGTTTCTGCTTTACAATCTGGTCAGTAAAGCCAAAAAAGCTGGCAGGAAACAAACTCATCTGTTGCAATCATTGCTTGCGCGACTGACCGACAGTCTGCAATCGCTTAAGGCGTTCAAGGCCATGGGCCGGGAAAATATGGCTGACGAATTGCTCTCGTCAGACACTTTAAAGCTAAACAAGGCACTGCGTAGACAGGTTTTCAGTAAAGCCGCCCTGCGTGGCATCCAGGAACCTATGATGTCCTTTCTGGTAATCGTCGGTCTCTACACGATGCTGGTTTACATGAAGATGGATCTCCCCAAAGTCATGGTCCTGATCTTCCTTATGGCACGCATGTTGGCGCAGGCCGGAAAGGTTCAGCGCAGATACCAGATGATGGCAATCTGCGAAAGCGCTTACTGGTCGCTCCAGGAGAAAATTAACAAAGCTCTGCAGCAAAAGGAACCCACGGGCGGTGTAACCACAGCAACTCTGGAGAGCGGTATATCCCTTGATCATGTTGATTTCGGTTATGGCGACCAGATGATTCTTACAGATATTTCGCTTGAGATCCCCTGTCGAACATTCACCTCTATTGTAGGTCCTTCAGGTGCCGGAAAAACAACCCTTGTAGACTTGATGATTGGACTGTTTCAGCCAATAAAGGGAGAGATTCTAATTGACGGGGTTCCGCTTCCAGAGATAGACCTGAGAAGTTGGCGGCGTATGATTGGTTACGTTCCTCAAGACACCATTTTGCTGCACGACAGCGTTTTCACAAACGTAACCCTCGGTGAGCCTTCACTTTCTCTCGATGACACGGAATATGCTCTAAGAGCAGCTGGTGCATGGGACTTCGTGAGTAAAATGCCCGAGGGTGTTCATACGACCGTAGGTGAACGAGGGACGAAGCTCTCGGGAGGACAACGCCAGCGTATAGCCATTGCCAGGGCCCTGATCCACCGACCACAGCTGTTGATCCTCGATGAAGCGACCAGCGCTCTTGATCCGGAAACTGAAGCTTCCATCTGTCAGACTTTAAAAGAACTCCGTGGACAATTGACCATTCTGGCGATCAGTCACCAATCGGCGCTGGTTGACGTTGCAGACCGGGTTTTTCAAATTTCTGATGGGAGTATATCGCAAGTTTTCGTTCAGAAGGACAGGCAAGAGACCTTGTCCCCTTTATCTCGGCATGGCAATGTCTAAGAGGAGCCTTCTAAGGTGAAAACTCTCTATCAAGCAGTTACCGTCACTTTAATTATTGGCTTTTGGGCTCTTTTGACAGCCGGTGGCTCCATCAGCCAAGTGCTTGAAGAGAGCAATCAAGAGAATGAAGAGAGTGCAGTCGTCCTCGAAAAGGTTGATGGATTGCTGAATCATGGAGGAAACGAACAAGCTTGGGAGATTTTACAGGGACTTTCCGGGGATGGCACGGATTCTGCCGAGAGACTCTGGCGCATGGCTCGTGTGCAGTACGAGATGGGACAGGTGGCTGACCAAAAGAATGCGAAGATTTTTCAAAAAGCAGAAAAATATGCCCGTGCCGCCATAAAAAGTGATCCCAGCAGTAGTGAAAGCTATAAATGGCTGGCAATCGCTCTGGGAGCGCAATCGAAGTACTCTAGCACGAAAGAACAAGTTCGACAGTCAGGTGAAATCAAGAAAAACATAGAGAAAGCCATTGAACTAAACCCTGATGATGATATTGCCTATCTCGTGCTGAGCCGCTGGCATTACAAGGTTTCTGCGCTGAGTGGGGTCGCCAGAACATTTGCAAGAATCATCTATGGCGGGGTTCCAAAAGCTTCTCTTAAGAAGGCGGAAGAGCTGTTATTGCAAGCCATCAAAATTCATGACCGGGTTGCCCACCGTTATAACCTTGCCAAGGTCTACAAACGGATGGACCGACAAGAGGAAGCAATGGAGCAATTGAGACTGGCACTACTGCTTCCAGTGACTTTCCCTGAAGAAACCAAGGATAAAGAGAAGGCCAAAAGAAAACAGCAGAGTTGGAAATAGCCTTTTGAATCAACCTGCAGACACTCAACAAAACCATCCGAACATCAACCAATACTGGCCAACTCCAGTCGACCTCCCCAGCGTTCCTTGAGGACGGTATGCACCTCTTTAGACTCCCTGAATTCAGAGCTTTCTGCATAGGCAAAAGCATCTTGACGGGCTTCTTCAAGGAGCCGTCCATCACGTAGAATATTAGCAACACGAAAGTCTGGCAGGCCGCTCTGGCGGGTGCCGAGAAATTCACCTGGGCCACGAATCTCCAGATCTGCTTCAGCAATTTTAAAGCCGTCATTTGTGGACCGCATAACTTCAAGTCGTTTCTCACCATCTTCGCTACATTTGTATGATTTCAGCAACATACATATGCTTATCGCTTCGCCTCTGCCAACCCTGCCACGCAACTGGTGAAGCTGTGCGAGACCAAAACGCTCGGCATGTTCAACCAGCATAACTGTGGCATTTGGGATATCAATGCCAACCTCTATAACCGTAGTTGCGACCAGAATGTCAATTTCACGGTTTTTGAAGCGGTTCATGATCTCCTCTTTTTCTGCAGGATTCATGCGCCCGTGCAGCAAACCAAGGCGTGCCTCTGTGAAGACTTCATTCTTGAGCTTTTCAGCGCCTTCAGTTGCTGCCAGCAAATCACTCTTTTCAGACTCTTCAACCAAGGGGTAAACAATGTATGCCTGATTTCCTTTTTCGATCTCCTGGCGCAAACGGCTGTAAACACGACCTCTTTGAGACTCTGAAGCAACAATGGTTTCAACCGGTGTACGACCTGGCGGCATTTCATCAATCACTGACAAGTCCAGATCACCGTAGACAGTCAACGATAAGGTCCGTGGTATAGGCGTAGCGGTCATAACCAGAATATGCGGATGAGTACCCTTCTCTCTGAGCACAGCCCGCTGACGGACACCGAAACGGTGCTGTTCATCAATAACTCCAAGCCCCAGCTTCTGGAACGCCACACCTTCCTGCAATACTGCGTGGGTGCCAACGACCAGGTTGATTCGCCCGGTCCTGAGTCCTTCAAGTACCTCCCGTTTTTCGGCTGCAGGCATCTTACCGCGCAACAGAGCCGCTTTCAAACCGAGTTGATCAAGCCAGTTATGGAATTGCAAGTAGTGTTGTTCGGCAAGGATTTCTGTCGGTGCCACAACAGCGACCTGAGTATCATTCTCAATGGCAACCAGGGCAGCCATCATGGCGACAATGGTCTTGCCACAGCCAACATCACCCTGAATCAGGCGGTTCATGGGATGCTGTGACATCAGGTCCTGCTTGATTTCACCAAGTACGCGCCGCTGGGCATTGGTCAATCGATATGGCAACAGGCCAGCGAGTGGCTTGGTGTATTTATGGGTAACATTAAAGGGTATTCCCTGTTCCAGAACGACACCACGACGTTTAAGTGCAAGGCCTAGTTCAAGAAAAAAGAACTCATCGTAGACCAGCGAACGGAGCGCAGCACTATGGTGATTATCAAGCGTCTCCATTTTGGTTTCGTTGGCGGGCCAATGAACCTGTTGCAAGGCGACAGCCAGAGGGAGTAGATGGTGTTTTTTGATCAGAGACTCAGGTAAATATGACGGAACATAGCGGGCAAAGAGATCGACGGCCTGCTTCCAGATCTTGCGGGCCGCGTGCTGAGTCAGGCCTTCTGTGAGTGGATAAACCGGCAGAATGCGGCCAAAAGCCATGGGATCGGAGCTTTGATAGTCGGCAAGAGATTGTCCGGGAGCAAGAAACTCGGCGTCAGGGTGGTGAATCTCCCGCGTTGCACCGTAACGTTTTACTTCACCAGTAAAAACAGCTCGCTGGCCAACCACGAAACGCTTTGCAATCCAGTCTTTGCGGTAATGAAACCATTTGAGCACGATCTGCCCAGTGCCATCGCTGACAACGGCTTCAAAAAGTTTGCGGCGACTGCGCGATGTTGTTGCTTCACCACTGGCCAGGATCTCTCCTGAGAAGACTTCATGTACTCCATCACGAAGCTGAGCTATCTTTCTGAATTCTCTACGGTCTTCATAACGATGAGGGAGGTGATAGAGGAGGTCCTCTACCGTATGGATGTCAAGTTTGGCGAGTTTTTCGGCGAGACGTGGCCCGACCCCCTTGAGATGAACAACGGGGGTGGACAGTTGTTGACGAGATTGGCCTGTGGACGCCTTGGTCATCTCCCCTGCTCCAGGAGTTTGGCTGGCGATTGAATATATAAGAAAACAAAGGGCAACATTCAACTGGTTGCAAAAACGTCTGTCATCCTCGAATGATTCTATCGGGGATCCATGGTTATAAAGTCTGGATTCCCGATTAAACCCTCGGGAATGACAGTATTTATTTAGTCGAAGATTGCGTTCAAAGCTTTGAGAAGATCTTCAACATCAAGACCGTGAGCCGTAGCACCCTGCTCCAGTGTCTCGTGTTGAGCACCCATGCAACCAACGCAGCCGAGGTTGAAAGAGCCGAGAACTTTAACAACTTCAGGACTCTTGCTCATAACTTCATGGAAAGTCATATCTTTAGTAATTGTAGCCATTGGGGTCTCTCCTGTTAAACGTACTCAATATCGATAATTTCGTAAACACGTGTACCTGACGGCACTTTGATATGAACTTCATCGTCTGCGCTACGACCGATCAAGGCTTTGGCAACGGGGCTATTGATCGAGATCAGCCCTATTTTGAGATCGGCTTCGTCTTGACCGACAATTCGATAAGTCACTTCACTTTCCGATTCAACATCAAACAGCTTGACGGTGGCGCCAAACACAACTTTATCTGTATCCATTTCAGTGGGATCGATAACTTGCGCACGTGCCATCTTGCCATTGATCTCGGAGATACGACCTTCGACAAAACCCTGATTGTTCTTGGCGGCGTCATACTCGGCATTTTCCGAGAGATCACCGTGAGCACGGGCCTCAGCAATATCCTGGATAACCCTCGGACGCTCAACCCGAATCAGGTGCTTCAACTCTTCCTGAAGTCTTCGGTGTCCTTCCGGTGTCATCGGTACGGTTTCTGACATAGTACTATCTTCCTCTATAATAAAATTGTCCGGGCAGGAGAAACCCACCCGAACATAAGTATCTTTTTATAACAAAAAACGGGTAGTGCGCTACCCGTTTGAGGGATAATACTCTTGTATCGGCGTAACGTCAAGACTTTCCCGCTGCAGAGCCAGGATACCATCTGCTG